>ENA-ORTF01000777-ORTF01000777.1-human-gut-metagenome-genome-assembly--contig:-NODE-777-length-40932-cov-15.003547_pt1 | contig 40932 bp, 37 predicted proteins | sample MGYA00241908_ERZ509180 | MGnify/ENA primary metagenome ERZ509180 (study PRJEB26280, sample SAMEA2338814) | human gut metagenome | biome: human gut; feature: human-associated habitat; material: faeces... | reverse complement strand
CAGGCCGGTGTCGGCCTGAATGTCCACAGGGATGCCGCGGCCGTTATCCGTGACCTGAATGATGTTGTCTTTCAGGATCTTCACCTCGATGTGGTCGCAGTAGCCGGCCAGTGCTTCATCGATGGCGTTGTCCACGATCTCGTAGACCAGATGATGCAGGCCGCGCTCGCCGGTGGAACCGATATACATGCCCGGGCGCTTGCGCACCGCCTCCAGACCCTTCAGGACCTGGATCTCGCTGGCATTATACTCATGGTCGGTAGCGGTTTCGGCATTTGTGCTGGTAATGATTTCTTCTGCCATTTCCTTTCTCCCTTTTGTTCAATGTTTGCATTTTTGTTCGATCTATCGTAAAAGCAGAGCATATTCTCCGCCTGTTGGCTGGTTTACTCGATCATTTTTTCGGCTCTGCGCCGCATGGCAGCAGGCGACAGCTCCGAAAGATACACCGTGTCCACCACGGCCCCGTCTGCCAGAACATAGCTCTGGGGCAGCTCGTCCGAAAGGCTCACCACCGCGCCGTTCTTCTGGGCGTAGTTCAGAAACTCCCGGCCCCGGGGGGTGATGGTGGTGGTTTCCAGATTGAAGATGCCGATAATGTCCCGGTCATTCAGCACGTAGTCACGGCCCAGATGAATATACATACAGTATTTTCCTCATTCTGGCAGTTCATGCATAAAGCGCCGTTTATTCACCGGCAGTTGCATGTACTTTTGCATCATTTCTTCATGCTTTGCTCAGCACACCGCCGTTCATGCGGTACACTTCGCCGTCCGTTTTCAGGAACGCGGTATCATCACAGCTGGTCACAAAGGTCTGCTTTTCCTTCATGCGGGTGAGCAGATACTGCTTGCGGCCCTCGTCCAGCTCGCTGAGCACATCGTCCAGCAGGAGCACCGGGTGCTCTCCGGTGATCCGGGCAGCGGCAGCCGCTTCGGCCATTTTCAGGCTCAGCACCACGCTGCGCTGCTGTCCCTGACTTGCAAACACCTTTGCGGGCTGGTCGTCCAGCAGCAGCTCAACATCCTCGCGGTGGATGCCGCACAGGCTCTGCCCGGCGCGCAGCTCGTCGTTCTGGCGCTGCTTCAAAAGTGCGGCAAGCCCGCCCGGCTCAAACTGGGCGGCATACCGCACCGCCATGCGCTCTGCCCCGTGGGAAAGCTCGGCATAGTTGGCGCAGGCCAGCGGTGTGAGCAGGGCCAGATACTCCCGCCGCCGCTTCTGGATGGCCTCGCCCTGCGCTGCAAGCTCCACGTTCAGCACTTCCAGCAGGGCACATTTTTCTGCCCACGGGCGCTCCGTGCCGCCTGCGGAATGACGCAGAAGCGCGTTTTTCTGCTGCAATGCCCGCACATAGCGACGGTAGGTGGCAAGGTAGCCGGGGTACAGCTGGCACAGCGCCGCGTCCAGAAACCGCCGCCGTCCTTCCGGTGCACCTTTTACAAGGCTCAGGTGCCCGGGGTCGAACACCACAGCCGGAAAGCTGCCCGCAAGGCCCGCCGCCCGCTTGGGCGGAGAGCCGTTGACCGATGCATACCGGCCGGGGCGCTGTGCATCCGGCGTGCCCACCGTAATGCGCACATTTGCCGGTTCGTCCGGTTCCTGATCCTCCTGCCGGGTGCGCTGGGTGACGGCCTCCAGTACCGCGAATGTTTCTCCGCGGCGCACAAGCTCGGCATCCTTGCCGCCCCGGAAGCTTTTGCCGCCGGTCAGCAGCCAGATGGCCTCCAGCAGGTTCGTTTTGCCCTGACCGTTGTTGCCGCAGATCACGGTCAGCTCCCGGCCCGGTTCCAGCTGCGCTGCCGCAATATTGCGGTAATTCGCAACTTCCAGTGAAAGCAGACGCATTACTGGCCCTGACCCACTTCCACGGTCTGGCCGTCCAGCTCGATCACATCACCGGCACGGCACTTCTTGCCGCGCATGGTGCACACCTCGCCGTTCACCTTCACGGCACCGCCCTGCACCAGCTCCTTGGCTTCGCCGCCGGTCTCGCACAGGCCTGCATATTTCAGCAGGGCATCCAGCTTGATAAATTCCGTATGGATGAGAATTTTCTGCATAATTTCGCCCTCTTAATCGTTCTTGAAGCGCACCGGCAGCACCAGATACAAAAAGTCGTTGCCCTCGGCAGGCAGCACCTTGACCGGGCTCAGAGGGCCGCTGATCTCCATGCGGACCTTCTCGGTGCGGGCGTTGCGCAGCGCATCCAGCAGATAACGGTTGTTGAAGCCGATCTCCACTTCGTCGCCCTCGCAGTCGGCGTTGAACTCGTCCACCACGCGGCCAAGGTTGGTCTGGCAGCGCACCACGACTCTACCCTCTGTAAAGGAGATGCGGAGAGGATTTTTTAAACGCTCTGTAATAATCAGCGAAGCACGCTCGATGGTCTCGATGAATTCCTTGGTGTCGATGGTCACGCGGGTGCGGCTGTCGGCGGGGATCACATTGCGGTAGTTGAGGAACTCGCCCTCGATCAGACGGCTCATGATGGTGTAGCCGCCGGCCATAAAGACCACATAGCGGCGGTTGGCGCTGATGTGCACCGGCTCTTCGTCGTCGTTGGGCAGCAGGTGGGCGACCTCGGTCATGGTCTTGCTGGGCACGATGATGCGGATATCCTTTACCGCCGTCACCGGGCGTTCCACGATGGCCAGACGGTAGCCGTCCAGTGCCACCACAGTCAGCTTGTCGGGCAGGATCTCGAACAGCTCACCGGTGTGGGCGGGCTTTTTCTCGTCCTGACTGACAGCATATAACGTACGATCGATCATATCTTTCAGCACGCCGGTCTTGATGGTCAGGGTCTCTTCCGCTCCGGTATTGGGCAGCTCCGGGAAATCGTTGGCCGGCATGGACTGGATCTCGAACTGGACCACGCCGCTCTGGATGGTGGTCTTGCCGTTCTCGGCAGAGAGGATGCTGACCTGACCGGAGGGCATCCGGCTGATCATGCTGCTGAGCAGCTTTGCATTCAGCACCACCTCGCCGGCTTCCTTGACATTGGCTTCGATGGTGGTCACGATGCCCATTTCCAGATCGTAGCCGGTGAGGTTGAGCTGGAAGCCTTCGGCTTTCAGCAGAATACCTTCCAGCACAGGGATGGCAGAACGCATGGTGACGGCTTTGGACACACCATCGATGGCTGCGCTCAGCAGAACTTTATCACATACGATGTTCAAACTGAATTCTCTCCTTTGTTTTTCGTTTCTGATGTTGTTTTGTGTTTGAAAACAGTTTCAGAACCGGTCTATCTTATTGAACTTGTTGTAGTAACCGTAGTAGGGGGTGGGGAACTTGTGGAAAACCCCGAAAAGCCTTGTCGGAATGCGGGGGTTTTGGTTTCCACGGGGTTGTGAATGTGTTGTGAATGAATCGTGGAAAGGTTGGGATAGGTCTTTCTTTCCACAGACCATGTGGAGAACGGAGGTTGAATGTTGAAAACTCTGTGGAAAGTGTGGAAAGGTTTGCGTTTTTACCACAAGATATAGGTTCTTTTTCCCCTTTTTGTTCCGTTTTCTCCCCATATTTTGGGGTTTCACCCATAAATGAGTACGACTTTTGCACAATTTCTGCGGTCAGGCCTTCACGTTCTTGATGATGTCGCTCACGGTCTCGCGCAGGTGCTGGTCGTTCTTCATGTCACGCTCCATGGTCTTGAGGGAGTAGACGATGGTGGAGTGGTCACGGCCGGAGAATTCACGGCCGATCTCTTCCATGCTCATGCCGGTGACCTCGCGCAGGATGTAGATGGCCACACGGCGGGCAGAGGCAACGTTGGCGTTGCGCTTGGTGCCGCGGATGTCGGCAGGGGAGACGTTGAAGGTGCGGGACACCTCGCCGATGATCTTCTCGATGGTCACGGGCACCGGCTGGGTCTCGTTGAGGATGTCCTTGATGGCATTCTGGGCCACACTGATGACCGGCTGGATGCCCTCCAGCATGTAGTAGGCGTTCAGTTTTTTTACAGCGCCTTCCAGCTGGCGGATGTTGTTCTTCAGGTGGTTGGCAATGAACTCGGCCACATCCTCGGGCAGGTCCAGATGCAAAAGCTCTGCCTTGCGCTTGACGATGGCCACGCGGGTCTCAAAATCCGGCGGCTGCACATCGGCGGTCAGGCCCCACTCAAAGCGGGTGCGCAGACGCTCTTCCAGACTTTTGATCTCCTTGGCCGGGCGGTCGGAGGCAATGACGATCTGCTTGTGGGCATCGTGCAGGGAGTTGAAGGTGTGGAAGAACTCCTCCTGCGTGGACTCCTTGCCGGCGATGAACTGGATATCGTCCACCAGCAGCAGGTCTGCCACGCGGTACTTCATGCGGAAGTCCTCGGTGCTGCCGGCGCGGATGGCGGCGATCAGCTCATTGGTGAACTGCTCGCAGGTAACGTACATGATGACGAAATCGGGGTGGGTGCGCTTGATCTCGGTCTGGATGGCCGTGAGCAGATGGGTCTTGCCAAGGCCGGAGCCGCCGTAGATGAACAGCGGGTTGTATGCGCCGGAGGGATTGGCCGCAACCGCCTGTGCAGCAGCAAACGCAAACTGGTTGGAAGGGCCTTTGATGAAGTTTTCAAATGTGAACTCGTAGTTGCCCTGCGGGGAGGCGGGGTTCGCCTCGTACTGCTGGGCCAGCACCACCTCGTGCGGCGGCGTGCTGGGCACCACCAGCGTGATGTCCACGTCGAAGCCCAGCACGGTCTTGAAGGCTTCCTTGAGCAGGCCAAGGTAGCGGTCCGTCACGATCTTGCAGATGAAGTCGTTGCGCACCGAAAGGGTGATGTGGCTGGAATCCTCAAAGCTGATCGGCTCCAGTCCGTCGATATAGAGATTATAGGTCGGCTCGGCCATCTGCGTTTTGCAGTACGCCTGGGCGGCCTCTAAAACGTCCTTAAAAGAATCCATAAAACATCCACTCCGTTAAAGTTTTCAACAATGCTGCTGATACTAGGTTAGTATACCACAAAAAACGCTGTGCGTCCATATTTCTATAATGTAATTTATAATACATAAGAAAAGCCCCTGCACGGCCGTTGTGGCATGGGCAAAACAGGGCCACAATATCTTGTGGCAAAAGAGTTTTCCACGGCAGAATGGTGAAAAAGTTGAAAATCTTTTCACAAAAAAGTTTGAAGGAAAGCGAAAAAAATGCTTGACAGAACGCCATACTATGCGATATACTGTTGAATTGCAAGCCTGTCCCCAATCTGGGACCACATCAGACCCCATACCGGGGATAAGTTTTTACGGAGGATACAACCATGAAGAGAACTTTTCAGCCCAAGAAGCGTCAGCGCAAGGAAGTTCATGGCTTTCTGACCCGCATGAGCACCAAGAACGGCCGTAAGGTCATCAATGCTCGCCGTGCAAAGGGCCGCAAGAGCCTGACTGTCTGATCCGGCCTTTTATGACGGGATCCGGCGCAGAAATGAATATGCGCACAAAAGACCGCTGATATTGGATTAGCGGTCTTATTTTTTTTTTGAAAATTGAAAGAATTTTCGTAAAAATGCCCGCATGGGCTTTCAAAGTCGAAAAATTTTTGATATACTGGCTGAAGAATGCACCCTTCGGGGCGTGTTCTCAGCCACAGAAAGGAGGCGCGGAATCATGCGCTATCGTCCCATCCGCCGCAACAGCGAGTTTGGCAGAGTGTATGCCCGCGGCAAATCCTATGTGAACCCTGGTCTTGTGATGTATGTGCTCAAGACCCGCAGCAAAAAGACCCGCGTGGGTCTGACCGCCACCAAAAAGATCGGCCACGCCGTGCAGCGCAACCGCGCCCGCCGCGTGATGAAGGCGGCCATCGACGAGCATCTGGACTACAACATCGGCGGCTACGATCTGATCTTTGTAGCCCGCGGTATGACCCCGCGGCTGAAGAGCTGGCAGCTGAGCAGCGTTGTGGCAAAGCTGTTTGCACAGGCCGGTCTGCCGGATAAGGCCAAACGGCCGGATGCGCCGCCCCCTGCCACCGTGCCCCCGGCACGCAGGGCACAGGCGGAAAAGCCGGACGCATGAACCGCCTGCAGTACGTCTGCCGCCGCGCGCTGTGCGTGCCCATCCGGGCCTACCAGTACACTCTCAGCCCATGGATCGGCCGCAGCTGCCGTTTTACGCCCAGCTGCAGCAACTACACCATGCAGGCCATCATGACCCATGGGTGCGTAAAGGGCATCCTGCTGGGGGCATGGCGCATCGCCCGGTGCAATCCCTTCGGCAAATGGGGCTTTGACCCGGTGCCGGAGCCGGGCCGCTGGCAGAACCCTGCCCGCCGGCTGCAGCCCGCAAAGCTGTTTTCCACACGGCACAAGCAAAAGGTGGAAAAGTAAATATGCTTCTTGTGACGCGGTGCACTGTGGGCAGCGTGTCCTACGATAAAAATAACAAGTCCCGTGCCACAGACGGGGCAGAATGGACAAAGGTATGAACTTCTTTTACATCCTGAGCGGTCCTCTCGGCTATGTCATGGAGTGGATCTACAAGCTGCTCCCGAGCTACGGCTGGGACATCATCATCTTCACGCTGCTCATCAACATCGTCAAGATCCCTCTGCAGCTGAGCCAGCAGAAGAGCATGGCTAAAATGTCGGCCTTCCAGCCCATGATGATGGAGATCCAGACCAAGTACAAGGACAAGCCCGAAAAGCAGCAGGAAGAAATGCTCAAGCTGCAGCAGGACTACGGCTATAGCCCCACCGCAGGCTGCGTGCCCATGCTGTTGAACTTCCTTGTCATGTTCGGCGTTATCGGTGTCGTGTACAATCCGCTGGAGCGCATCTTCCACATCAGTGCTGCGGCTCTGACCGCCGCCGGTGAGGCCCTGACCGCCTCCGGCGTCGCCTTTACCGCCATCACCCGCGATACCAACATCATCGCACAGGTGATGGCTGGCAACGGCGGTGTGCTGGGCTGCTTCAGCGCCGAGCAGATCGCTACCATTACCGAGTTCAGCCAGCACATGAACTTCCTCGGCATCGACCTGACCCGCATCCCCAAGCTGGGCCTTTCTCTGGACATCGTGCTGCCGCTGCTGTCGGTCATCACCATGCTCCTGTCCACCCACATCAGCATGAAGGCCAGCGGCCAGCAGATGCAGGGCAGCATGAAGCTGACCATGTATATGATGCCGCTGATGTACCTGTTCTTCTGCTTCACCTATCCTCTGGCATTCTCTCTGTACTACGTCATTTCCAACATCGTGATGACCGTGCAGACCCAGGTCATGCGCAAGGTGTACGACCCCGATAAGATGCGCAAGGAGATCGAAGCGCAGATCGCAGAAAAGAAAAAGCAGGAAAAACGCGGTGTGAAGAACACTACCGTCAAGGTCACCGATCCCAAGACCGGCAAGACCACGGAAAAGAACCTTTCTGCCAGCGAGATGAACAAGCGCCGTCTGGAGTATGCCCGCCAGCTGGACGAGGAGCGCTACAAGGACGAGCGTACCGTGCCGCTGAGCGAGCTGAACAAGCAGGATAAAGAATAAGAGGAGGATGAACGGTTATGATCCGTAAGCAGGAAGCGACCGGCAAAACGGTCGATGAAGCCCGCGCAAAAGCCTGCGCTCTGCTGGGCGTGCAGGCCGATGATCTGAATGTCAGCTGCGAAGTGCTGGAAATGCCCCAGAAGACTGGTTTTCTGGGCCTGAAGCTCACCCCCGCTAAGGTGTGCGTGAGCGTGGAGGAGCCGGACGCTCCGGCTGCAGCACCCGCTGAGCCTGTTGTTGAGAAAAAGACTCCCGTGCAGGAGGCTGTCAAGGCCGCTCCCGTGGCAGAGGAGCCTGCCGCTGCGGCAGCACAGCCGGAAGCAAAGGCCGAAGAGCCTGCTGCCCCCGCTGCAGAAGCTGCTGCAGAGCGGCCCGCTGCCGAGGAAGAGGAGCCGGAAGTCCCCATCGTGATCGAAGAGAACGCTAAGATCAAGGCTGCTGTGGACTACCTGCGTGAGGTCATTGCCCTGATGGGCGTGGAGAATGTCACCTTCAGCGCTGTGCAGAAGGGCGAAGCTACCATCATCCGTCTGGACGGTGAAAAGCTGGGTGCCCTCATCGGCCGCCGCGGCGAGACCATGGAGAGCCTTTCCTATCTGGCAAGCCTTGTGGCAAACCGTCTGGAGGGCGATTACATCAAGCTGGGTCTGGATGTGGCCGGCTACCGCGATAAGCGCGAGAGCGACCTGACCGCACTGGCACAGCGCATTGGTGCCAAGGTGCGCAAGACCGGCCGCAGCTTTGCCATGGAACCCATGAACCCCTACGAGCGCCGTATCATCCACTCTGCCATCAGCAAGATGGAGGGCGTGCGCAGCGAGAGCAAGGGCGAAGGCCGTGACCGCCGTGTGGTCATCTACTCCACCGCACCCGATGCACAGACCGAGAACACCTATGGCGAACGCCGTCCCCGCGGCGGACGCGGCAATGGCCGTCGTCCCGGCGGCAGCCGCAATGGCGGCTATCGCGGCGGGAACCGTTCTGAGCATGGCGACCACAATGGAAACCGCGGCGGCTACCGTGGCAGCCGCAATGGTGCACCCCGCGGCCCGCGGCCTTCCGGCGTGCCGGAGCGCACCTATGCACCCCGTGATGCCGAGAATGCAGCACCGGTAGCACCCAAGCGCACCGAGCGCGTGGACGATTTTGCCGATTTCAGCTTTGGCAAGATCGAGCTGTAATACGGAATTACTTTTGAAATCAGGGTCTCCGGAAAATCTGCGGATTTTCCGGAGACCTTTTTTCACGCAAAAAGGATTTTACCAAAAACTGACACTAAGGTGGTTTCGGGTCGGGCAGCTGTTGCGGTATACTGAGCATAAAAAAGTCATTCTTCTCAAAATTTGGAGGATTTGCCTGTTTTTTGCCGAAATCTTTCTCTTAAATAGCAATTGTAAAACAATTGGTCAAGGATTTATACTGTAGTCAAGAGCGTTCTGTTCGTGAAGAACAGACAGAATGATGAAAAGAGAGGTATTCAACTATGGCTCAGAACAAGATCTCCCGCCGCAGCTTCCTGCGTGGTGCAGGGGCATCCGCAACCATCGCAGCCGCCAGCTGCATGGCACCCTCTGCAGCCGCCTGTGACATCAAGTCCCTGTGGAGCATGGATCTGCAGATCCTTGCCACCAGCGATACCCACGGCAAATTCGACCCATGGGACTACGCTGCCAACAAGGCAGATGCTTCCGGCAGTGTGGCCCAGCAGGCGACCGCCATCAAGCAGTGCCGCACCCGGAACACGCTGGTGGTGGATGCAGGCGATACCATTCAGGCCAACTCCGCAGAGCTGTTCCTGAACGATGACCTGCATCCCATGATCGCTGCCATGAATGCCATCGGCTATGATATCTGGACCACCGGCAACCATGAGTACAACTACGGCATGGATGTGCTGAAAAAGGTCATGGGACAGCAGAAGGCCAAGGTGCTCACCGGCAACGTTTATGCACCGGACGGCACCCCGCTGGCCGACGGCTACACCATCATCAAAAAGGGCACCGTCAAGATCGGTGTCATTGGCATGGTCACCCCCAACATCATCCGCTGGGATGCCAAGAATCTGGAGGGCTGGAAGGTCACCAACCCTGTGGACGAGAGCCGCAAGATCATTGATAAGATCAAGGATCAGGTGGATGTTCTGATCGGCGTCATGCACATGGATACCGAGAACGAGTACGGTGTCTATGGCTCCGGCGTCACCGATCTGGCCAATGCCTGCCCCGAGTTCGACGTCATCGTGGGCGGCCACGGCCACAGGAGCATCCCCAACATGATGATCAACAACGTGCTGGTGGTGGAGAACAAGAACGCCGGTGCCACCCTGTCCGAGATCCACGTCTATCTGGAGCGCCAGCTGGACGGTAAGTGGAAGGTCGTGAACCGCACCTCTGAAAACCTGCAGATCAAGGAGTACGAGCCCGATCCGGAGCTGACCGCTTTGCTGGCTCCCTACGACACCCGCGCCAAGGAAGACGCTGTTACCCCCATTGGCGAGCTGAAGGGCGGCGATCTGGCCCCCGAAAACGAGATCGACTGCCTGCCGCAGGCCATGGTGCAGGATACCGCGCTGCTGGACTTCATCAACGAAGTGCAGATGTACTACACCGGTGCGCAGGTCTCTGCTACCGCCCTGACCTCCATGACCTCCCAGATGCGCGCGGGCACCATCCGCAAGTGCGATATGGCCAGCATCTACACCTACCAGAACACCCTGTACAAGCTGCAGATGACCGGCGAGCAGCTGCGCCGCTTTATGGAGTGGTCCGCAGCCTTCTTCAAGACATGGAAGCCGGATGAAGTGACCATCGCCTTTGACCCCTCGGTGCGCTACTACCTGTACGATGCTTTTGAGGGTGTCAGCTACGAGCTGGACGTCTCCAAGGAGCCGGGCCACCGCATCAAGAACCTCAAGTGGCCGAACGGCAAGGCCGTGAAGGACACCGACACCTTTGTGGTGGCAGTGAACAACTACCGCGCCACCACCCAGCTGCTGACGGCTGCGGACATCTTCCTGCCGGGCGAAGAGCTGCCCAAGCTGTTGGAGATCGATGTGCGCGGCGACGTGGGCGGCATCCGCGAGCTGCTGGGCGAGTACATCCGCACCGTGAAGGGCGGCACCATTGAGCCGCACGTGAACAACAACTGGAAGATCGTGGGCAACAACTGGAAGGCTGCCGATCACCAGAAGGCTGTGCAGCTGCTGCGCGAGGGCAAGCTGGCCCTGAATGAGAATGCCGATGCACGCACACTGCCCGGCAAGGCCATCACCACGGCAGATATCGCCAAGTTCTAAAAACAGTTTCCTGTAAAAAGGGGCTTTCCGTGTTGGGACGGAAAGCCCCTTTTTTGTGTGAGAAACGGGCGGATTTTCAACCGTTTCCCGGGAATTGGTTGAAAAAACAGTACCATTCCGCAGCATTTCGTGGTACAATGAAACTGTATTGGTCTCGCTGCTGTGGGCAGATGGGAGCAAGCGGCCAGACCGGGCGCGGAAAGGAAGCCAGAAAAAACCATGCAGGAAACGACCATTGCAGCCATTGCAACAGCACCGGGCGCAGGCGGCATTGCCGTCGTGCGGCTCTCCGGTGCGGAGAGCTATCCCATAGCAGCCCGGGTGTTCCGCCCGGCCAACGCCGCAAAAAAGGTGGAGGATGCCAAAGGCTACACCGCCATGTACGGCACATTCCGGGAAGGGGACGAAGCCTTTGATGAGGGCGTGGCCCTGTTTTTCCGCGCGCCCCACAGCTATACCGGTGAGGACGTGGTGGAGCTTTCCTGCCATGGCGGCAGCGCCGTGGCCCGCCGTCTGGTGGAAGCCTGTCTTGCTGCCGGTGCGCAGCCTGCCGCGCCCGGCGAGTACACCCGCCGCGCGTTCCTGAACGGCAAGCTGGGTCTGACGCAGGCCGAAGCGGTGATGGATCTGATCTCGGCGGATGGCCGTCAGGGTGCCGCGCTGGCCAATGCCGCGCTGGGCGGTGCGCTGGCAAAGAAGATCAGTGCCCAGAAGGAAGCGCTTACCGCCATTCAGGCTCACCTTGCCGCATGGGTGGATTTTCCCGAAGAGGATGTGCCGGAGCTGGACGGTGACCATCTGCACCGCGTACTGAGTGGGGTAAAGGCAGAGCTGGACGAGTTGATCCATAATTATCAGGCGGATACCGTCCTGCGCGAAGGTGTGGACTGCGCCATTGTGGGCAGACCAAATGCGGGCAAATCCACACTGCTCAACCTGCTGGCCGGGTTCGACAGGGCCATCGTCACGCCGGTGGCTGGCACCACCCGTGACGTGGTGGAGCAGGCGGTGCAGCTGGGGGATATCCAGCTGAATCTGTTCGATACCGCCGGTCTGCGCGAGACCGAAGATGCCATTGAAGCCGAGGGCATCCGCCGCAGCTGGAAAAAGCTGGAGGAGGCAGGCCTGATTTTGGCTGTGTTCGATGGCTCTGAGCTGCCCACGCGGGAAGATCTGGAGCTTGCACAGCGTTGCACAGGCCGTCTAGCCATTGCACTTATCAACAAAGAGGATAAACCGACGCAATTTGATGCAGAGCTGATAGCACCCTGCTTTGCCATGGTGCTGCCGGTGTGCTGTCAGGAGGAGGAGAGCCGCAAGGTGATCTCCGCTGCGGTGGCCCGCCTGCTGGGTACCAGCCAGATCGACCCCCATGCCGCCAGTCTGTCCGGCCAGCGTCAGCTTTCCGCCGCACTGCGTGCGCGGGACGCTGTGGCCGGTGCACTGGATGCTGCCGCAGGCGGCTTTGGGCTGGATGCCGTTTCCGTCTGTGTGGACGACGCACTGGCCGCCCTGTGCGACCTGACCGGTGAGAACGCCTCGGAAGCTGTGATCGAACAGGTGTTTGAACGTTTCTGCGTGGGAAAGTAAGAGCCGGGGATGTTCTCTTTTGACACCAAAAGAGAACCAGAAAAGTGCCAGCGATTTCGACGCGCGGGAGGCACGAATTAAGGGCTACTCGCCCTTAATAATCCCAAAGGAGATGGGCTCCATACAAAAAATCCAAGTCGCTCCGCTAGAGGGTTTTTTGTGTTACGCCGATTTGTAGTCGCTTGCGCGACGAGCCATACGGACAAGTTTATGCGTTATCTGCTGCGCGACAGCTGCAGGCTGACAGCAGCAATATGCCGTTTCCCGTTATGGCCCCTCCCGTGAAAAGGCAAATCTGGAAAATCCGCAGATTTTCCAGATTTGCGAAATTAAAAATAATTTTTCCGCTGAATATGCCCAGAGTGAAACGGAGGGCATTTTAAATCATTTGTTAGAGGAAACCCGAAAGTATATGAACCACTTAGGAGATTATGACGTTATCGTCATCGGTGCCGGCCACGCTGGTATCGAGGCAGCTCACGCCGCCGCAACGCTGGGCGCGAGAACGGCCGTGTTTACCATGAGTCTGGATGCCATTGGCAACATGCCCTGCAACCCCAGCATTGGCGGCACGGCAAAAGGCACGCTGGTACGTGAATTAGATGCGCTTGGCGGCGTGATGGGCCTTGCTGCAGATGCCACCTATCTGCAGAGCCGGATGCTCAACAAGGGCAAAGGCCCGGCGGTGCACGCCCTGCGTGTGCAGACCGACCGCAAGCGCTACCATGAATATATGAAGCATGCCCTTGAGCTGACACCCGGCCTTGCCATCCATCAGGCTGAGGTTGTGAGCATCGAGACCGAGAACGGCCGTGTGAAGGGCGTCGTGACCCAGCTGAACGGGGAATACAGCGCCAAATGCGTGGTCATTGCCACCGGCACGAACCTTGGCGGCAAAATTTTTGTGGGCGATGCATGGTACGCCTCCGGCCCGGACGGGATGCACGCCGCTAACGCCCTGACCGACAGCTTGAAGGCTGCCGGGCTGCCGCTGCGCCGGTTCAAGACCGGTACCCCTGCCCGGGTGCACCGCCGCAGCATCGATTTTTCCAAGCTGGAATGCCAGCCCGGCGACCCGGACAATGAGCTGCAGCCCTTCAGCTTTATGACCGATGCACCCATGCACAACAAGGTGGAGTGCTGGATCGCCTATACCAACCCCGAGACCCACAGGATCATTCTGGATAACATCCAGCGCAGCCCGCTCTATGGCGGCATGATCGAGGGCGTTGGCCCGCGCTACTGCCCCTCCATCGAGGACAAGGTGGTGCGCTTTGCGGGCAAGGACCGCCATCCCATTTTTGTGGAACCCTGCGGCGAGAACACCGAAGAGATGTATCTGCAGGGTGCCTCCAGCAGCCTGCCGGAGGATGTGCAGAATGCCTTCTACCGCAGCATCAAAGGGTTTGAGAACATCGAGATCATGCGCCCGGCCTACGCCATCGAGTACGACTGCGTGGACCCCACCAGTCTGGAAGCCACGCTGGAAAGCAAGGTGGTGCGGGGACTGTACGGTGCGGGTCAGTTCAACGGCACCTCCGGCTACGAGGAAGCCGCCGCACAGGGCCTGCTGGCAGGTTTGAACGCCGCCCGCAATGCGCTGGGCAAAGAGCAGCTCATTCTGCCGCGCCACACCAGCTATCTGGGCACACTGGTGGATGATTTGGTCACCAAAGGGGTCATGGACCCCTACCGCATGATGACCAGCCGCAGCGAGTACCGCCTGACCCTGCGTCAGGACAACGCTGACCAGCGGCTGACCCCCATCGGCAGGGAATACGGCCTTGTGCAGGATGACCGCTGGGCCAAGTACCAGCACACCCAGAGCATTCTGGAAGCGGAGCGCCGCCGCCTGCACGAGACGCATCTGCGCACCGCCGACCTGCGCACCGCCATGGAAGCGGCCGGTCTTGCCCCTGCTGCCGAGGGCGGCATTGCGGAAGAGCTGCTGCGCCGCCCGGAGATCAGCTATCCGCTGCTGGCCGGTGTCATCGGCTGGGGCGAGGAGATCACCCCCATGCTGGCTGAGCGGCTGGAGACCGAGATCAAGTATGCGGGCTACATTGCCCGGCAGGACCGGATGATCCGGGACGTGGCCCGGCACGAAAAGACCCTGATCCCAGATGATTTTGAATATTCCGACCTGACCGGCCTGACACTGGAAGCCCGCGAAAAGCTGGCCCGCATCCGGCCGAAGAACCTCGGTCAGGCAGGCCGCATCCCGGGCGTATCGCCCTCCGATGTGGCGCAGCTGAGCATTGCACTGGCAGCGAGAGGAAAATAAAATGGAAGAACTGAAGCTTTACGAGGGCCGTCCTGCCGACTGCACCGGGCGGCTGGAAAAAGAGATCCGTACCTATGACCTGCTGGACAAGCTGGGCATCCAATTCTGGCGTACCGACCACGGCTGGATGAAGGCCGACACCATGGAGGACTGCCATGTGATCGATGCCTGCCTGAATGCCACCGTGTGCAAGAACCTGTTCCTGTGCAACCGGCAGAAGACGAACTTCTATCTGCTCATGATGCCCGGGGACAAGCCCTTCAAAACCAAAGAGCTTTCCCATCAGCTGGGCATTGCCCGCCTGAGCTTTGCCTCGCCCGAGGATATGGAGCAGTATCTGGACTGCACGCCCGGCTCCTCCTCCATTATGGGCCTTGCCAATGATGCTGAAAATAAGGTGCAGCTGCTGATGGATGAGGACATAAAGGCAGGGGAGTACCTCGGCTGCCACCCCTGCATCAACACCTCCTCGCTTAAGCTGCGAACGGCAGATGTGCTGGAAACTTTCCTGCCTGCTGTGCACCACGAGCCGATCTTCGTTCACTTGACCGGCGAATAACAGAAAGGAAAACCTGCGTATGATCGATAAATCGCGCCTTGAAGCAAAATGTTCCACATGGAACATCACTCTCACCGGCACCCAGCTGGACCAGCTGGATGCCTTTGCCGAAATTCTGGTGGACTACAACCGGAAGGTCAACCTGACCGCTATCACCGACCCCGAGGGGATCGAGGATAAGCACTTCTTCGACAGCCTGCTGTTTGCCAGCCAGCCGGAAGTGGCGGGCCGCATGGTGGATGTGGGCGCAGGCGCAGGCTTCCCGGGCATCGTGACCAAAATCTACAAGCCGGAACTGGAGCTGACCCTGATGGAGCCCACCGGCAAGCGGGTGGAGTTTTTGAAGTACGCCTGTGCCCAGCTGGGCTTGACCGGCGTGGAGTTTGCAAAGGAGCGCGCCGAGGAAGCCGCCCGCAAGGCGTGGCGTGAACAGTTTGATCTGGCATCTGCCCGGGCTGTGGCTGCGCTGCCCATGCTGGCCGAATACTGCCTGCCGCTGGTAAAGGTAGGGGGAAACTTCCTTGCCATGAAGGGCTCCTCCGGTGAGGAAGAGCTGACCGCAGCGCGCGGTGCCATCAAAAAGCTGGGCGGCGAGTACAAAGAGACCCGCACTCTGCACCTTCCGGGCGGCGACACCCGTACCCTAATCCTGTGCAAAAAGATTTCGCAGACTCCGACAGCCTACCCCAGAAACGGCGGAAAAATTGCGAAAAGCCCGTTGAAATAACGAAATATCGATAGAACTTTGTAAAACCCTGCCGAGCGAAACTTCTGGCAGGGCTTTTATTTGTGTGATACACTGTGCCTGAAGCCTGAGTTTTCCACGCTTTCCCGGGAAAATGTGAAAAACAAAACCCATCCACCACGCGAAAGGAGCCGTGTATCCATGTTTGAACGCAAAAAGCAGGCGGGCAAGATTTATTTCCTGCCCATCGATCAGATCAGGCCGTCGCCGTTTCAGGCACGGCGGGAGTTCAGCGAGCAGGAGCTGGCTGCACTGGCCCAGAGCATCCGAGAAAATGGTCTGCTGCAGCCCATCTCGGTGCGAAAAGTGTCGGATGGCGGCTACGAGCTGGTAGCCGGGGAGCGGCGGCTCCGTGCCTGCCGCCTTGCTAAAATGAACACCATCCCTGCCATCCTCTGTGATTACGACGATGAGCGCACCGCCGCGCTGGGTCTGCTGGAAAACATCCAGCGCGCAGACCTGAACCCCTTTGAGCAGGCGCAGGGCTTAAAGGATGTGATGGTGCTGTGGGACTGCACCCAGGCCGAGGCCGCCAAACGTCTGGGCATGGCGCAGCCCACCCTTGCCAACAAGCTGCGGCTTTTGCAGCTGAACGCCGACCAGCGGCAGTTCGTGCTGGACAACAGCCTCACCGAGCGCCATGCCCGGGCGGTGCTGCGTCTGCCGGAGAACCGCCGCAGTGAAGCATTGATCAACATTGCCAAGCGCCGCATGAACGCCCGGCAGACTGACCTCTACATTGAACAGCTGCTCAACACCCCTGCAAAAGGCAGGCACCGCATCTCGATGGTCAAGGATGTGCGTATTTTTGTGAACACCATCGACCATGCCATCCGTCTGATGACCGATAATGGTGTGCCCGCCACTGCCCACCGGGAGGAGAAGGACGGGTATATCGAATATACGGTGCGCATCCCAACCACCGCCGCCGAACGGTAAAATTGTTCCATGTGGAACAGGGGACGAACTCCCTCAGTCAAAACCTGACGGTTTTGCCAGCTCCCTCGGAGAGGGAGCCTCTGGCGCGCCCGGCGCTCACAGCACTGCGTCCGAGATGAGCTTGCCCAGCAGCAGCACCAGCACCACCAGCATCATAGGACGGATGAAGCGCGCACCCTTTTTCAGGGCGAAATGGGACCCCAGCAGGTTGCCCAGAATGTTGCTGACGGCGCAGGGGATGCCGATGTGGAACACCACCAGACCGTTCATCAGATAGGTGAACAGGCTGGCGTAGTTGCTGGCAAGATTCAGTACCTTGCCGTTGCCGTTGGCGGTGCGCAGGTCAAAGCCCATCAGGGTGGTAAAGGCAATGATGGCAAAGGTACCGGTGCCCGGGCCCACGATGCCGTCGTACAGGCCGATGCCCAAGCCGATGCCCAGCGCCAGCAGGATCTTTTTCAGGTTCAGAGTTCCGTCGTCCCGGTTCTGGTCCGGCAGGTCGCGCTACCACAAAATGACCACCGCCGCCACTGGCAGGATGAGGAACATCATGGTGCGCAGCAGTTCATCGCTGAGCAGCAGCACGATATGCGCCCCCAGTGCACTGCCCGCAAAGCTGCCAATGGCTGCAAGGATGCCCACCTTCAGGTTCATTGCACCGTTTTTGAAAAAGTTGGCTGTGGCAAAAGTGGTGCCGCAGGCGGCGCTGAATTTGTTGGTAGCATAGGTGTAGTGGGGCGGCAGCCCGGTAAACAGATAGGCCGGCAGGCTGATAAGACCGCCGCCTCCGGCTGCCGAATCCACAAAGCCTGCAAAGCCCGTCATCAGAACGAGAAACACCATCATCCATGGCGAGAGCGTGATACCCATTGTTATAATTCCTTTTATTTTTCCAATTTTGTTCTTTGGGAGAACGTGCGTCTCAGGACAGGGACAGTCGGCCCTCACAGGCCAGCACCTGATCCAGGATCATCCGCGAGACGCGGGCACCGTACACCATGGCGGGGTGTTCATTGTACTCGATGATATCGTGAAAATCCTTGTTCATCAGCACGATGACATACTCGCCGTAGGGGGTGTGGACGATGCCGCCGTCGTTGCGGCAGGCGTTCATGCTGCCGCTCTTGCTGGCCACCCAGATCAGCTCCGGCGCGCCGGTCTCCTCGCAGTCGAGGTAATACTGGGGAAAATCGTGGGTCAGCATGGTGTTGTAGTGCTGCTGGCGCAGGATGGAAAGCATCTCCGCGCTGGCTTCCCGGCTGACAAGCTCCCCTTTTGCAATGCGGGCGAACAGCGCCGCGTAGTCGCGCGGCGTGGTGGTGCCAAGCTGGCGGTAGCGGTCAAAGTGCAGCGGATTGTGCAGCACAGTATGCGCAAAGCCCAGCTCCCGGATACAGGCGTTGATGGTATCCAGTCCCAGATAGTCGATGATCATATTGGTGGCGACGTTGTCCGAGCAAATGATCATCATGGTGGCGGTGTCCTTTACCTTGAGCTTTGCGCCCACGCCCAGCGCGCGCAGCATACCGCTGCCGTCCACGAACTGGCTCTGCTCATAGGTGATCTCTTCGGCAAGGTCTGCTTTGCCGCGCTGCGCCTGCAAATACAATGCAGCGAGAATGAACGCCTTGATGGTGGATGCCGTCTCAAATTCTTCGTCCGCGCCAACCTCCACGGTATGGCCCTGCAGGTCGTCCACGAACACGCTCATTTTGCCCTGATAGCAGTACAGCTCCGCAGCAATGCGCTTTTCCAGCGTCATGTTTTTATCCATATCGGCATATTCTCCGTTGTTATTACAGGTTTTCTTCAAAAAAGCGCATGGCATTGCGGTAGTAGATACCTTCCACCTCGTCCTCGGTAAAGCCCTCTTTGCGCAGGGCATCCGCCAGCAGCGGCAGGAAGGCAGCATTTTCCAGCTGGTGGGGGCCATCGATGCCATCAAAATCGCTGCCAAGGGCAATCATCTGTGCACCGCCTACCTGCTTATAGTGGGCCGCATGCTTTGCAATCAGCTCCACCGTGCTGCGGCAGTTTTCCGGGTGGGTGGGGTCGGTGTCCAGAAAGGGCGCATAGTAGTTCAGGCCCGCAATGCCGCCGCGCTCCGAAAGGGCGCGGATCATCTCATCGGTCAGGTTGCGGGTGTGGGGTGCCAGTGCGCGGCAGTTGGAGTGGCTGGCCGCAAAAGGCCGGGTGCCGTGCTCCACGATATCCCAGAAGCCCTTGTCCGAAAGGTGGCTCACATCCACGATCATGTGCATCCGTTCCATCTCGGCCAGAAATTCAAAGCCCTTCCCGGTCAGGCCCTTTTCGGTCTGGGGCACCAGCACCCCGCCGGGGTTCCGCTGCGGGCTTGCCAGCTCGTTTTCGTGGTTCCATGTCAGGGTCATCATGCGCACGCCCAGCTCATACATCCGGCGCAGCACCCCCACGCTGCCCTTGCAGCAGGCGCCTTCCTCGATGGTGAGCATCCCGCTGATCTTTCCCGCCGCAGCATTCCGGCGGATGTCCGCCGCCGTGTACACCGGAGCAATTTTTTCCGGGTATGCCGCCATGATGCGCTTGAACTGGTCGATCTCTTCCAGCGCTGTCACCAGCGGGTCCGCTCCGGGCGTCTTATCACCCAGATTGACGAATGCTGCAAAGCACTGCAGCAGATAGTCGCCTTTCTGTAATTTTTCAAGGTCGATATGCAGATCGTTCTGCGCGAAGCTCTTGGGCCGGCCCGCATGTTCGGCTTTGCGCAGCTCGCTGAGGGTATCGCAGTGCAGATCCCAGACTTTCATGATGTTTTCTCCTCTTTATTCCTCTTGCAGCAGCTGCAGCAATTCCTCTGGTTTCATGGACAGGATCGCTCCGTCTGCCGAGCCGGTGACCGTCTCGGCAAGGTCCTGCTTTGCCTGCTGCAGCTCCACGATCTTTTCTTCAATGGTGTCCTGCGCAATGAGCTTGTACACCTGCACCGGATTGCGCTGGCCGATGCGGTAGGCGCGGTCGGTGGCCTGATTCTGCGCAGCCACGTTCCACCACGGGTCGTAGTGGATGACGATATCTGCCGCCGTCAGGTTCAGGCCGGTGCCGCCCGCCCGCAGCGAGATGAGGAACACGTCCGCTTCGCCGCTGTTGAACCGGCGCACAAGCTCCGCACGCACCGGCTTTGGGGTGGAGCCCTGCAGGGTAAAGTGGCTCACGCCCGCTTCGTCCAGCCGTTTTGCCAGCAGTTCCAGCATGGAGGTGAACTGGCTGAACAGCAGGATGCGGTGTCCGCCCTCCACAGCAGCCGTCACCAGCTCCATGCAGGCATCCAGCTTGGCACTGCCGCCGTCCCAGTTGTCTGCCACAAGGCGCGGGTCGCAGCAGATCTCCCGCAGGCGCATGAGCACTGCGAACACCGCCATTTTATCCTCCGGCTTTGCAGCGCGCAGCTTTTCCCGCGCGTCCACCACAGCGGCAAGGTAGAGCTTGCGTTGCTGCTCGTCCAGCTCGATGCGGTGGAGATTCTCGGTCTTGGGGGGCAGCTCTTTGAGCACCTCGGACTTCATGCGCCGCAGGATGAACGGCCCGGTGAGCTGGTTCAAACGGCGCAGTGCGTCTTTGTCGTCCTCCTGCACGATAGGCTTTTCAAACCGGGCGCAGAAGGTCTTGTAGGGCGGCAGATACCCCGGCATCAGGAAGGAGAAGATGCTCCACAATTCGCCCAAGCGGTTTTCCACCGGGGTGCCGGTAAGGGCAAACCGCACTTTGCTGTTCACCCCGCACACCGCCTTGTACTTTTGGGTGGTGTGGTTCTTGATGGCCTGCGCTTCGTCCAGAATGCAGGCGTAGAATTGCTGCCCGCTGTAAAGCTCCTCGTCCCGGCGCATCAGGTCATAGCTGGTCACCACAAGGTCGGCTTCCGCCCACTGCTTTGCCAGCTCTGCCCGGTGAGCAGCGTCACCGTCCACAGCCACGCAGGAAAGCTGCGGCGTGAACTTCTGGCATTCCTCCTGCCAGTTGAGCACCAGCGATGCCGGGCAGACGATGAGGCTGGGCAGGCGCTGGCCGCTTTCCTTCATGGCCAGCAGGTAGCTGAGCACCTGCACGGTCTTGCCAAGGCCCATATCGTCGGCCAGAATGCCGCCCATGCCGTAGCCGTCCAGCGTGCGCAGCCAGCGGTAGCCATCCCGCTGGTACTTGCGCAGCACATTGTGCAGGCTTTCCGGCGGAGTATACTCGCTGTCCTTCACGGCGTGAAAGCTGCGGCTGATGCGGCGGAACGCATCGTCGCGGTTGAAACGCAGGCCGTTCTGGCCCGAGAGCGCCCAGTCGAGACTGGGTGCACGGTAGAGCGGCAGCTCGGCGTGGCCGCTCTTGAGCTTGGCCCCGGAAAGTTCCAGTGTATCGTTCAGTTCGTCCAGCCCTTCCAGACTGTCATCCAGCCGCAGCAGACGGCCGTCCCGCAGGCGGTGGTAGCGCTTTTTCTGGTGCAGGGAGCGCAGCAGGTCTTTCAGCTCTGCCACCGGGAACTCGCCGGTATCCACTTCCAGATCCAGCACACTGCCGTGCACCGAAACGCCCACCGTGATGCGAGGCGGCGCGGCCTGCAGGCTGCGGAAGGCATCCGTCAGGTATACTTCACCCTCGGCCAGCAGGGCCGGCACGCCCTCCTCCAACATGCGGTAGATCTCGTCCTCGTCAGCGGTGCCGTACACTTCCTCTCTGCCGCCCACACCGGGCTGCAGATAAGAGGCCAGCAGCCGCTTTGCCCGGCTCTCGGCGCGCACATCCCGCAAAAGCCCTGCCGGAGACGGCACGAACGGCGTGACCTTATCCTCCCCGTACAAAAACTCCGCGTGTGCTTCGATGCGGAAGCTGTCCGGTGCGTCCAGATAGAACTGCACCACCGGTTCCAGTGGGATCTGGTTCAGCAGCAGACGTTCCGGGTCCACGATGTTCAGCTTGCTGCCCAGCTCCGGCAGCACATAGCTGCAAAAGGCCGTGGCATCTGCGCTGGTAAAGAACAGGCTTTTGCCGCCCAGCGCCTGCAATGCGGGCAGGATGCGGGTGCACCCGGGCCGCTGCAGCCGCCAGAGCGTATCCTCGCTGAACAGGTAATCATAGTCAAGGCCCTGCACAGCGGAAAGTGCGGGTTCGCCTTCCACCTGCACACCGCCGCGGCGGCGCTCCACGGTCATGGTAATGACGGGCAGACCTTCCCGCAGCTCGTACCCGCCCAAAAAACCGGTATGCTCGTACAGCTGCACAAGGTCATCAAAGATCTCGCCGGTCAGGATCATGCCTCCCGCCGGGCCTTGTTCGGCCCCGCCGTACACCCGCACGGCGGCTTTGTCCATGCTCTGCCTTGCGTTCACCTGACGGCGCAGCAGCTGCAAAAGTGCACGGGACTCTTCATCAAAGGCATCCCACCGGTGCACAAAAGCCAGTGCCTTGCCGTAGCTGACGCTTTTGCCCATCTCGACGGCTTCCATCAGGTTCGGGATGCTTTTTACCACATACTGCCGCCCGCCGTCCGAGATGCGCAGCCGCAGCCATGGCTGTGCGCCGGGCACGAGGGTCAGCTCCGGTTCCAGATGGGCAAAGCCGGTGCGCTGGGCGGTCTCGTCCACGCCAAGGTTTTCAAGGGCTGCTTCCTTGTAGGTATCCAGCAGCCTGCGGGCCTCGTGATCCGACACCGGCGTTTCACCGTGCCACTTTTTTCCAAACAGCATTTCCAGCCCGGAGGCATAGCTGTCCCGCCGGGCCGGTTCCGGGGCAAGGCCCGCCGCGCCGCGCACAACACCGGGAATCGCATCCGGCTTTGCCGCCGGTGCAGGGGCATTCTTTTCGGCATCGTCCAGCAGCAATGCGCCGATATGCTTGCAGTAGGTGCCCTCGCCGTTCTGGTTATACGGGCAGCTGCAGGACGCACTGACAAAGCTGCCGTTCTCCCGCAGCCATGCCTGCGTATAGTAATAGCTGCCGCCGCTGCCCTGTACCATGGCCGAAATATGGCGCACGCCATCGGCGTTCACGGTGCAGGTGCTCTGCTGGATGCGCTTGCGGTATTTCTTGGCCCGCTCAAAAATGTTATCGCCCAAAAGCGTGCGGATCTCGTCTGCATCCATGGCTGTTTCCTCCCGGTTTGGCTGTAAAACCTTCTTATCTTATAAGAATACCGCACCCGCACCCCGGATGCAAGAGGGATCTGCCGCCCAATTTCCATACAAAAAAATCCCGTTCCTTTTCAGGAACGGGATCATTTTACGATCTTGGAATGCTGCGGGGATCACTTGACAGTCTTGCCAAGCTCAGCATCCGTCTCAATGGCGCGCTCACGGATCTTTTCCAGCGTCTGCTCACTGAGGATATGCTCTGCCTTACAGGCATCTTCGGCGGCGGTCTTTTCGTCCACACCCAGCTGCATAAAGAAGTGGGTCAGCAGACGGTGACGGCCATAGATACGCTCCGCGATCTCGCGGCCCGGTTCCAGCAGGGTCAGGTTGCCCTCGCCGTCCACCGCGATATAGCCGTTCTCGCGCAGCTTCTTCATGGCAATGCTGACGCTGGCTTTGGTAAAGCCCAGCTCATTGACAACGTCAATGGAGCGCACTTTGCCCATACGCTGACTCAGCATCAGGATCGTTTCAAGATAATCTTCTGCGGATTGGTGGATCTGCATGGTATGTTTGCCTCCTGTCTGTGCCGGGATGCAAAGCACCACGGTTTCATATAGTACAAGATATCACACTTTTTGCCGATGTGCAAGCAATTCGCAGAAGTTTGTTAAAACAAACCAAATTTATCCTGCGCAAATCTGCTGTTTTGCCGTTTTTTAGTCGGCCGCGTTTTGTGCAAAGGCGATAAATTATTTTGCTTCCAGATATGCCGCCGGGCCGGACTGGTACAGGTCGCCGCCGTGGGCATCCAGGATCACCGTCAGCGGCATATCTTTCACAGTCAGGCGGCGCACGGCTTCACAGCCAAGGTCCGGCCATGCGATCACTTCCAGCGTCTGCACACTTTTTGCCATCAGCGCACCGGCCCCGCCAAGCGCTGCCAGATACACAGCCCCGTTGCGCACCACAGCCGCCTTTACGGCATCGTCCCGCTTGCCCTTGCCGATCATGATCTTGTTGCCAAGGTCCAGCAGGCGCGGGCTCATGGCGTCCATGCGTCCGCTGGTGGTGGGTCCCGCCGAGCCGATCACCTGGCCCGGGCGTTCCGGCGTGGGGCCAACGTAGTAGATGGCGCTGCCGGTCAGATCAAAGGGCAGCGGTTCGCCTTTTTCCAGCGCTTCGATCATCCGTCTGTGGGCCTGATCGCGGGCGGTGTACACCACACCGGAAAGCAGCACGGTGTCGCCCGCCTTGAGCGGGGCAAGGTCCTCGGCCGTGCAGGGAGTCGTCAGTCTGTATTCCATCTTTGCCCCTCCTTACAGTTCCGCGCTTGCACGGCGGGTCACATGGCAGGAAATATTCACCGCCGCAGGCAGACCCGCCACATGGGTAGGCATCTGCTCAATGGCAAGGCCCAGACAGGTGGTCCTGCCGCCAAAGCCCTGCGGGCCGATGCCCAGCTCGTTGATGGCGGCAAGCAGCTCCTGCTCCAGCTGTGCGTAATAGGGGTCCGGGTTCGGCACATCCAGCGGACGCAGCAGGGCCTTCTTTGCCAGATACGCCACCTTGTCAAAGCTGCCGCCCACGCCGATGCCCAGCACAATGGGCGGGCAGGGGTTGGAGCCTGCCAGCTTCACCGTGTCCAGCACGAACTTTTTGAAGCCCTCCACACCGTCGGCGGGCTTGAGCATTTTGATCTGGCTCATGTTCTCGCTGCCAAAGCCCTTGGGTGCCACCGTGATGCGGCAGCCCTCGCCGTCCACCAGATGCACTGTGATGGCCGCCGGGGTGTTGTCGCCGGTATTGCCCCGGCGCAAAGGGTCTGCCACGATGCTCTTGCGCAGGTAGCCGTCGGTGTAACCCCGGCGCACACCCTCATGGATGGCAGCTTCAAAGCTGCCGTCAATGTGCACATCGGTGCCAAGCTCCACAAACACGCAGGCCATGCCGGTATCCTGACAGATGGGCAGGTTTTCTTCTTTTGCGGCGGAAAGGTTCGACCACAAAAGGTCGAGAGTGCTCTTTGCCAGCGGCCACGGCTCTTCCTGCCGGGCCTTGTCCAGCGCCGCCTGCACGTCCTGCGGCAGGCGGGTGTTGGCTTCGATGCACAGCCGTGCAACGGTATCCGTGATCTCCTGTGCGGAAATGGTTCTCATAAACGCTTCCTCCGCTTACAGACGGGCAACGCCGGTCTCGCGGGCAGCCTTTGCCACGGCATTTGCCACAGCCTCGGCCACGCGGGGGTCGAACGCGCCGGGGATGATGTTCTCCTCGCTGCGGTCGGCATCGGTGATGAGGTCGGCGATGGCGTAGGCTGCAGCCAGCTTCATCTCATTGTTGATGTCACGGGCGCGCACACTCAGTGCGCCCTTGAACAGGCCGGGGAAGCACAACACGTTGTTCACCTGATTGGGGAAGTCGCTGCGGCCGGTGGCCATCACCCGCACGCCGCCGGCCTTGGCCTCGTCCGGCATGATCTCCGGGGTGGGGTTGGCCATGGCAAAGACGATGGCATCCTTATTCATGGTCCTGCACAGCTCAGTGGTCAGGATGCCGGGCTTGGAAACGCCGATGAACACATCGGCACCTTCCAGTGCTTCCTTCAGGCCGCCCTTGACCTGACGGGGATTGGTCACCTCACCCAGCCAGTTCTTGTGGGCTTCGGCGCTGTTGCAGCCCTTGTACAGGGTGCCGAACTGGTCCACTGCAATGATGTCCTTTGCACCGGCGGCCATGAGCATCTTGATGATGGCAGTACCGGCAGCACCGGGGCCGTTCAGCACGATGTGCACATCTTCCATCTTCTTGCCCACCACACGCAGGGCGTTGATGAGGGCAGCAGTAACAACGATAGCAGTGCCGTGCTGGTCATCATGAAACACAGGGATGTCCAGCTCACGCTCCAGCGTTTCTTCGATCTCAAAGCACTCGGGGCTCTTGATGTCCTCCAGATTGATGCCGCCAAAGGTGGGCGCAATGGCCTTGCAGGCGGCAATCACGCTGGCAGCGTCGTGGGCATCGATGCAGATGGGGAAGGCATCCACGCCGCCGAACTCCTTGAACAGCACCGCCTTGCCCTCCATGACCGGCAGACCGGCTTCCGGGCCGATATCGCCCAAGCCCAGCACGGCGGTGCCGTTGGAAACGACAGCCACCATGTTGCCCTTGAAGGTGTACTTATACACGTCGTCGGGGTTTTCCTTGATCTTGCGGCAGGGTTCGGCCACACCGGGAGTGTAGGCGGTGGACAGGTCATCGCGGGTGGCGACCTCCACCTTGCTTACGATGCCCACCTTGCCCTTGTGGGTCTCGTGCATTTCCAGAGCAGCTTTATTGTAATCCATTTGAATTTCCTCCAATATCTTGCCGTCCTCGCCCTCTCCATTGCACAGCGATGACAGAAGGAGGAACTCCTCCAGTCTCGCATACGCTCGACAGCCCCCTCAGGGAGGGGCCTTATGTTCCCGGGAAGGCTCACTTATTTTTATTGTAACAGAACCGCCCGCCCATTTCCACCGGTTTTGGTCACTTTTGCGCCTGTAGACGGGCAAAAGTGATACAAACCCGCCGCAGGATTTGTGGAAATTTTGCAAAGAACTTTCCTTTTGCCGTCAGAACGTATATAATAAATGGGTATCTGTTCTGCCTGTACCGGTCTTTTGCTGTGCATCAGGCCGATTTTTATGGAGGTATTTCTTTTGAAAAACAACACCAAAAAACTCCTGTGCATCCTGCTGGCCATCGCCGCAGCGGTGTGCGTCATTTTTGCCTGTTTCATGCTGACAAAGCACAAGCAGACCGACAGCGCTTCTTCGGCTGCCGCATCCGTCTCGCAGTTTGGCTCTGTTGCCGACTTCGACTACGAGGCCTTTGATTACAGCGATGGTCTGGACGAAAACGGCTATTGGAGCGACATCAAAGCGCTGGACTATGTGACCCTGCCGGAGGACTTCGGCTCCATTGCCCTGAAGGAGAACGACCTGACCCCCACCGAAGATGAACTGCAGCAGCAGGTGGACAACCTGCTGAACCAGTACACCTCTTCCCAGCCCGTTACCGGCCGTGCCGCCCAGAGCGGAGATGTTGCCAACATCGATTACACCGGCACCGTGGACGGCGTGGCCTTTACCGGCGGCACTGCCACCGGCTACGACCTGACCCTTGGCAGCGGTTCCTTCATCGATGGCTTTGAGGACCAGATCATCGGGCACAATGTGGGCGATACCTTTGATGTGACCGTCACCTTCCCGGACGGCTACGGCGATTCCACCGATGCCGAGGGCAACACGATCACCCTCAGCGGCAAGGAAGCCGTGTTCAGCGTGACCCTGAACTCCATTTCCGAAAGCGTGACCCCTGAGCTGACCGACGAGTGGGTGGACTCCAACTTTGGCACCAGCGATGATCTGCACACCGCCGACCAGTTGCGCAGCTACCTTAACGATGCGCTGTATGCCACCAACTACGAGAACGCCATCGTGGACTACCTGATGTCGAACTCCACCTTCAAGGAGCTGCCCAGCGAGATCACCAGCTATTACATCCGCATGTTCCTGAACTACTACAACCAGTACGCCACCGCCTACGGCATGGATCTGAATGCTTTTGCCCAGACGCAGGGCTACACCGATGCCGATGCCATGCTGGCCGCATCCGACGCTTACTTTGAGCATCTGGCAAAGCAGGACCTGATCCTTCAGGCCGTGGCCGAGACCAAGAGCCTTGCTCCCACGCAGGAAGAGCTGGACGATGCCGAGAGCACCTATGCCGACACCTACGGTGAGAACCGTGCGCACCTGAACGCCCTGCAGTCCTGTGTGCTGGACTGGCTGGAAGAGAATTCCACCGTAGCGTAAAAACACAAGAACCATTTAGAATGCCCTCCGCTTTGCTCTGGGCATATTCAGAGGATAATTTATCTTTAATTTGCAGCTCCGAAAAGCCTGCGGGCTTTTCGGAGCTGCTTTTTCACAGGAAGGGCCGGAGCTTTCAGATGCTGTTTTTCTTTGCGGCCCCTTCTGTGAAAAATGCAATACCGGACAGACCGCAGTCTGTCCGGTATTGCTCTAATAAAAAATAGTATTTCCGCTATTTATGCCCAGAGCGAAGCGGAGGGCATTTCAAATCGTCAGGCTTTTTCTTTCTTCCCGCCGTTCAGCTTCCAGAGCAGCCAAGCATAGAAGTAATTCATCAGCAGGATGGCGATGCACCACAGCACCGACGCCTGCACGCTCTGGTCATACACCTTCATGAAGGGATATGGCCCATCTACCACGCGCTGGATGTTCAGCCACAAAATGATGCCGCCGTACAGCGCCGTGGGCAGCAGCGCCCACTTGACCGTACTGCGGGGCAGGTGCGGTGAGCGCTCCAGCAGCACAAAGGAGAAGATGGCCGCCAGCGGGTTGAGCAGGTGATGGTACAACATGGAGCTGGTGCACAGCATGATGTACCAGCCGTTGCCGTCCTCATACATGGGACCCAGCACGAACACCACCGTGAGAAAGGTCATGGTCAGGCAGCAGGTGGCAATGTACTTGAGGGTGTGCAGCCAGTGCGGCAGTTCCCTGCCGGTAAAGATGCACACCAGCTGGCCCACCGCCACCATGGCGCAGATGCAGGCCGAAAGGATGTTGGAATCCTCGGTGTAAAAAATGAACATCTGCTCTTTGCCCCAATCCCAGCTCATGGGCAGGGCAATGGGCTCCGCCCAGACGATGAACAGGTTCAGTGCGATGGAGAGCAGGCGGCGCACTGTATCAGCAAATTTTTTCATGGAAAGCCTTTCCGTCTTGTAATATTTCCTCGAAAATTTGAAAAAGGGCAGGTCTCCCTGCCCTTTTTCAAAAAACGCTTTATTTTGCGGTGTTGATGAAGCTGCGGTTGTCCCACAGATACTTGATGCCGGAAATGGCCGTCACGGCAGCCACCAGCCAGCACAGCACCATGGAAATGCTGATTACCAGGATCTGCCGCACGCCCTGCTCTGCGCCGGTAGCCGACATGCTTGCAATGGACATGCCAAAGAAGTAGAAGATGATGCTCAGCATCTGCAGCACGGTCTTCACCTTGCCCCACATGTTGGCGGCGATCACCTTGCCGTCCTTGGCACCGGCGGCCACCATGCGCAGGCCGGACACGGCAAACTCGCGGGCCAGAATGATGCACAGCACCACCGGGCTGCATACGCCGTCCCGCATCATGTAAATGAAGGCCACCGTGGTGAGCAGTTTGTCGGCCAGCGGGTCGGCAAACTTGCCGAAGTCCGTTACCATGTTCCACTTGCGGGCCAGATGGCCGTCCAGAAAATCAGTAAAGCTGGCAACAGCAAAGACGATGCCTGCGATCAGGTAATACGTCGGCTGGAAGGAGCCAGCCGCGATGCCGCTCAGGCTGGTGAGGGACGCAAAGACCATGAACACCGGCACCAGCAGGATGCGGGTCAAAGTGAGTTTATTGGGCAGATTCATACAGATTCCTCCAATTTGTTATTTTGCAACAGTACCATACAGATCGTAAAGGTCGCTGTCGTCCACCAGAACATCGTAGAACTGGCCGGGGTACAGCGGTTCCTCGCTGGAAACGCACACATTGCCGTCCACCTCAGGAGCATCGCCGGTGGTGCGGCACAGATACAGGCCACTCTCCTCGTCGATGCCGTCGCAAAGCACATGCACGGTCTGGCCCACCTTTTCGGCCTGCTTCTGGGCCATGATGCCGGTCTGGATCTGCATCACCAGTTCGGCGCGCTTGTCCTTGACTTCCTGCTCGATCTGGCCGTCCATCTTGGCAGCAACGGTGTTCTCCTCGGCAGAGTAGGCAAAGCAGCCCAGACGATCAAACTTTACTTCCTTGACAAAATTGCACAGATCCTCGAACTGCTCCTCGGTCTCGCCGGGGAAGCCTGCGATCAGAGTGGTGCGCAGGGTGATGCCGGGGATCTCGCGGCGCAGCTTGCCGATCACCTCCAGCAGCTCGGCGCGGTTGGAGCGGCGGTTCATATTCTTGAGGATGGTGTCATTGCAGTGCTGGATGGGCAGATCGAGGTAGGGCACCACCTTTTCATTGCGCTTCATGGCGGCAATGAACTCATCCGTGATGCGCTCCGGGTAAGCGTACATAATACGGATCCACTCGAGGCCCGGCACCTTGTTCAGCTTATCCAGCAGCTCGCAGATGCTGCCGGGCTTGCCCCAGTCCTCGCCGTAAGCGGTGGGGTCCTGTGCGACCACGATCAGCTCTTTCACGCCCTCACCGGCCAGCCAGCGGGCTTCGGCCACGCAGTCGGCCATATCGCGGCTGTGCAGCGGGCCGCGGATGCCGGGGATGGCGCAGTAGTGGCAGCGGTTGTTGCAGCCTTCAGCGATTTTTAAGTACGCATAGTGGGCAGGCGTGCCGATGACACGCTTGCCGCCCAGCGGAAAGTCCTTTTTGGCACCGTAGCTTTCCAGATGGTCCTCACCATGGAACAGGCGGGCCACGATGGTGTCGATGGCCTTGTTGGAGGCACAGCCCACCACCGCGTCCACCTCGGGGATCTCTTCCTCGATCTGGCTGCGGTAGCGCTCGGCAAGACAGCCGGTGACGATGACCTTCAGCTCCGGGTTCTGCTGCTTGTAGGAGCAGGCTTCCAGAATGTTTTCAATGGCTTCGGTCTTGGCGCTCTCGATGAAGCCGCAGGTGTTCACAAGGATCACATCTGCTTCGGCCAGATCGGCCACGGTCTCGTGGCCGGCAGACAGCAGGATGTGCACCATCACATCCAGATCGACCTGATTCTTGGGGCAGCCAAGGGAAATACACGCAATTTTCATAGGGGATGATACTCTCTTTCTCTTTTGAGGGGTGCTTTTTATTCTTCTTCCGCTCTTTTTATCGCTTCTTTTATGACCGAATACGCAAAGCCGCGGCGCTGCAGGGCGGCCACCACAAGGTCGCGGCGGCCATCGGCCAGCTTTTTCATGTAGCGGCTGCGCACCAGAGCGGCGGCAGCTTCCAGCTCCGGGCTTTCGCCGTCTGCGTCCGGGGCATAGACATTTTCCAGCGCCTGCTCGATCTGCGCGCCGGAAAGGCCCTTCTGCCGCAGGTTCTGGGCCGCCGCACGGCGGCTCTTGCGGGCGGCAAGCAGGCTGTGTGCCCGGGCTTCGGCATAGCGGTCATCGTTTACGTAATCCAGCTCCACCATCTCAGCCACGGCTGCAGCTGCAGCCTGCTCGGTAAAGCCATAGCACAGCCGTTCATACAGCTGTGCCGAGGACATCTCGCGCGAGGCCAGCGCATCCAGTGCGCGGGCGCGGGCCTTGGCCGGGTCGGCGCACTTTTCTTCTTCCGGCTTCGGGCGGCGGCGTTTATAAAAGGACATTTAGTCCTCCACCATGATATCCAGTTCGCTCTCGCTGCTGCGGGCAGGAGCCTTGACCACCGGCTCCTTGGCATCTGCAGCCTTGGCGGGTTCTTCGGCCTTGGCCGCAGCGCCCTTGCCTGCCGGGCGGCGGGATGCGTACAGCTTATCGGCATTGGCGCGGATCTGGCCCTCGATGTCGTTTGCGATCTCGGGATTGTCCTTCAGGAACTGCTTTGCGTTGTCGCGGCCCTGACCCAGACGGATATCGCCATAGTTGAACCATGCGCCGCTCTTCTGCACGATGCCCAGCTTTACGCCCACATCAATGAGTTCGCTCATCTTGGAAATGCCCTCGCCGAACATGATATCGAACTCTGCCTCACGGAACGGAGGTGCCACCTTATTCTTGACGATCTTGGCGCGGGTGTGGTTGCCGATGAACTGGCCGGAAGAGTCCTTCAGGCCCTCCACGCGGCGGATGTCGATGCGCACCGAGGCGTAATATTTCAGGGCGCGGCCGCCGGTGGTGACCTCCGGGTTGCCGTACATCACGCCCACTTTTTCACGCAGCTGGTTGATGAAGACGCAGACCGTGTTGGTCTTGCCGATGACCGAAGTCAGCTTGCGCATGGCCTGACTCATCAGGCGGGCCTGCAGGCCCACATGGCTGTCGCCCATTTCGCCCTCGATCTCAGCCCTCGGCACCATGGCGGCAACCGAGTCCACCACGATGGCATCGATGGCACCGGAGCGCACCAGTGCTTCGCAGATCTCCATGGCCTGCTCGCCGGTGTCCGGCTGGCTGACCAGCAGATTGTTGATATCCACGCCCAGCGCTTCGGCATAGGTGGGGTCCAGTGCGTGTTCCACGTCAATGAAGGCCACTTCGCCGCCCTGCTTCTGGGCTTCGGCCAGAATGTGCAGAGCCAGCGTGGTCTTACCGCTGGATTCCGGGCCGTACACCTCAATGATGCGGCCGCGGGGCACACCGCCCACGCCCAGAGCCAGATCCAGACCCAGACTGCCGGTGGAAATGGCATCCACCTGCATGGAGGCGTTATCACCCAGCTTCATCACGGCACCCTTGCCGAACTGCTTTTCGATCTGGGCCAGCGCAGTGGCCAGCGCATCCTTTTTGGCCTCCGGCTCGGTCTTTTTGGTCGCCGGGGCAACGGTGTTGTTGTTCTGATTTTTTGCCATAGCGTGCTGCTCCTTTTCTTCCTGCTGCCCGCCGTGCGCGGGCTGTCCGTATACTTTCCAGTATAGTATACCACAAAATCAAAATATTACAACGAGAAGTTGTTTCTATTTTCACTTTTATTTTTCGGGTCTGTGGGCGATCATGCACCGGTCATTGCCGCCAAAATCCTTGCGGCACTCAATGTCTGCCCAGCCGTTTGCAGCCAGCAGTGCCGCCACAGCCTGCCGCTGCTGCCAGCCGATCTCCAGCACCAGTGCGCCGCCGGGCCGCAGTGCATTCTGGTAATGCTCTGCAAGGGCACGGTAGAACACAAGGCCGTCCTTTCCTGCTTCCAGCGCCATGGCCGGTTCCTGCGCCACCTCCGGCTGCAGATGCCGCATCTCCTCGGCGGTGAGGTAGGGCGGGTTGGATACGATCAGATCAAGCTGCCCTTCCGGCAGGCCCTGCCAGTAGGTGAACAGGTCGCCCTCCACCGGCTGCACCGCATAAGCTGGCTTTGCCTTTGCGCGCAGAGCGTTCAGCGCCGGCCCCCAGTCAAAGGCCGGGGCATCTGCCTGCTCAAACGCGGTAGGCTCCAGCAAGTCCTCCGTCTGCCCGCCCTGCCCTTTCAGGGCGCAGCGGCAGTTCTTTTCCAGATAAACAAAAGCTTCCGGGCTTTTTTCCACGCAGGTCACCTGCGCCGCCGGGCAGAAGCGCTTGACGCCCAGCCCCAGACAGCCGGTCCCCGCGCAGAGATCCAGCACCCGGGGCGCTGCAATGCCCGTCAGGGTATTGGCAGCTGCTTCCGCTACCACCTCAGTGTCTGCCCGGGGGCAGAGCACACCGGGGCCAACGGCAAGGTCAAAATCCAGAAAGCTCCAGATCCCGCACAGGTATTGCAGCGGTTCCCGCTGCTCACGGCGCGTGCAGAGGGCTTCCAGCTTTTCCGCTTCCTCCGTGGTCAGCACCTGGTCGGAAAGGCGGGCATCCCGCCCGGCTGCCACGCGGAACAGCTCCCGTGCATCGTAATCGGCATCCGGACACCCTGCAGCGGAAAGCCGGGCTTCCACGGCCCGCACCGCTTCGCGCGGGGTCAAACCAGCAATTACCATCTGCCATCCTCCGGATCCTCGGGCAGCACAGGGGTCACGGCGGCAATGGCCACCTCGATCATGCTGTCGTCCGGTTCAAACACGGTCAGGTGCTGCACCCAGATGCCGGGCTGGCGGATGATGCGGGTAGCAATGTTATCGGACCGGCCGCACCACTTGAGCAGCTCATAGCTGATGCCCATGACCAGCGGCAGAAGCAGCAGCTTGAACAGCACCCGCAGGCCGATGCTGCCCCACGGCAGCACGCTGTAGAGGAACACGCTGACGATGACCACCAGAATGAGGAAGCTGGTGCCGCAGCGCGGATGGAACCGAGTGTACTTGCGCACATTCTCCACGGTCAGCTCATCACCGGCCTCATAGCAGGCAATGGTCTTGTGCTCGGCACCGTGGTACTCAAACACGCGGTGGATCTCCTTCATCTTGGAGATGGCCACCATATAGGTGAGGAAGATGCCAACTTTCAGCACCGCTTCCAGCACCACCTTGGCCCAGCGGCCCAATGTTACAAAGTGGTTCACGCCGCCCACGATGAGGGTGGGCAGCACGGTGAACAGCAAAATCGCCAGCAGGCCGCCCAGTACGGCGGCACAGGCCAGCAGTGCGTCCTCTGCCTTTTTGCCCAAGTGGTCGCCCACCCATTTTTCAAAGGCAGTCTCTTCCTCTTCGGGGTCGTAGTCGTCACCCATGCTCACCTGAGCCGAGTACATCATGTAGCGGTAGCCCACGATCAGGCTTTCGATCATGGAGATGGCACCGCGCACCAGCGGGATCTTTGTCCAGATGCCGTGGTTCTTCACAGGGTCGATCTTGGTCTCAATGGTGCCGTCCGGCTTGCGCACGGCGCAGCAGATGAGCTTCGGGCCGCGCATCATGATGCCTTCCATCAGCGCCTGCCCGCCGACGCTGGTCTTGAAACGTTCCTTTTTGGGTTGATTCATTGGGTTCTCCTATCGGATCATATTTTTCCCGGTTATTTTACCACAGAATTGTGACAAAATCTTCACGCCTTATGGTACAGCGGCAAGCCCAGTGTGACCACTGTGCCCCGGCCCAGCGTGCTCTTGATGTCCATGGTGCCGTCCAGTGCAGTCATGATGGAATCCACCAGCGCAAGGCCGATGCCGCTGCCGCGCACCGAATTGCTGCCCTTGTAGAACTTGGTCTTGACATTCTCAAGGTCTTCCGGCGGGATGCCGCGGCCCTGATCGATGATCTCCGCAAAAGCCTTGTATTCGCCCGCCCACAGCTTGACCGTGATGCGCCCGCCGGGGGCCGAGTACTTGATGGCGTTGTCCATGATGTTGATGAACACCTGCCGCAGACGGTCCGGGTCGGCATAGACCGGGATCATCTCCTCCGGCTCGGTGTAGCTGAGCACAAGGCCCTCGCGCTGGATGCGTGCTTCACAGAACAGCACCGCATCGGTCAGCTCTGCCACAAGGTCCAGCGGGCGGCAGTCCATACGGATGCGGCCGTTCTGCAGGCGGCTGAAATCCAGCAGCTCTTCCACCATGTTGTACAGGCGGCCCGTCTCATTGTTGATGATCTCAAGGCCCTTGCGGTAGTTCTCGTCTGCCGGGTCGTCCAGTGTGCGCAGGGTCTCCACCCAGCCCCGGATGGAGGTGAGCGGCGTGCGCAGCTCGTGAGAGACGGAACTGATGAACTCGTTCTTCATCTTCTCGGTCTCTTCCAGCCCTTCGGCCATCTGGTTGATGGTGCCGCGCAGGCGGTCCACCTCGTCGTGCTCGTTGCCGGTGACCGGCAGGCGCACATCCAGCTCACCCCGGGCGATGCTGGCTGCGGTGCGCTCCACCTGTCCCAGCGGCACCACGATGCTGCGGATGAAGTACAGGCCGGACATCACGGTGAAAGCAAGGATCACCGCCGCGATCACAACACTTACCGCGAGGGCGTTCTTGATCTGCGCTCCCACAAGGGTCAGGCTGGTGACAAGACGCATCGCCGCCACATCCTCGGCGGCGTATGGCACCAGATAGCAGGCCGCCATCACCAGCTCGCCGGACTGGGTGCGGTAGACCGCCACACCAAGGCCGTCAGAAGCCTCCTGCGCCTGTTCAAAGTCGATGCCGGTCACAATGCCGTCCGCATTTGTGCCGCTGGAGGACGCAATGACCCCGCCATAGCTGTCCAGCAGCATGAACTCGTATTTGTCCTTATCGGCAAACTGCTCCACCATGCGGCGCAAGGCCACGCTGCGGGTAGCCGCCGTGCTCTGCACCGTATCGCCGGTGTACATTTTCAGCTGGCCGGACACCGAAGAGAACCGCCGGTACATGGTCTGCTGCACGCTGTTATAATAGCTGCGTGTGTAGTTGTACAGGAACATGGTTTCGGCCAGCAGCACCAGCAGCACGGTGATGAGCAGGTTGCCCCGCAGCCACCGGCGGGTGATCCCGCTTCTCATTCTTCCCATCTGTAGCCGTAGCCCCACACAGTAAGGATATGGGTGGGATGGCTGGGTTCATCCTCCACCTTCATGCGCAGACGGCGGATGTTCACATCCACGATCTTCACGTCACCAAAATAGTTCTCGCCCCAGACACCCTTCAAGATCTTCTCGCGCACCAGCGCAATGCCGGGGTTGCGGAAGAACAGCTCCATGATCTGGAATTCCACCTGCGTCAGCTCAATAGGCTGGCCTGCCTTGAGCAGCACGCGGCGGTTCTCGTCCAGCACAAATTCGCCGCTGGTGAGCATCCCCAGCGGGTTTTCCTTTTCTTTTTCGTCCCCGCCTGCAGTACGGCCGACGCGGCGGCACAGCGCTTTCACACGGGCCAGCAGTTCGCTTACGCTGAAAGGCTTGGTCATATAGTCATCGGCACCAATAGAAAGGCCGCGGATCTTGTCCTGCTCCTGTCCCTTGGCGCTGAGGATGATAATGCCGATCTTCTGGTCGGTGCGGCGGATGGTCTCGCACAGGGAGAAGCCGTTCATGCCCGGCAGCATCACATCCAGAATGGCCGCATCGCAGCCCGGCTTCTTCTCCAGCAGCGGCAGAGCCGCCTCGGCGCTTTCGGCCTCCACAGCCTCCATGCCCGCAAGGCGCAGGTTCAGCGCGATCATCTCGCGGATGTTGGCTTCATCTTCAACGACAAGCACTCGTACCATGAACTGTTCCTCCGTTCTTTAGTTGAGCAGATACAGCGCCTTGGACAGGCGGTAATTTTTATCACGGATCTCCACATCCGGGGCAAGCTTCGCCTGCATCTGGCGGGATGCCACGATGCCAAGGCGGGTCCAGCCCTTCAGGCTGGAGGTGGTGCGCACCAGACGCAGGGTCATTACCAGCTGGTCTTCGTCCACCGTGCGCAGCTCCACTGCACCATCATATTGTTCGCTGTCGGTCAGTTTGAGGTTCCCCTCCCACTCCATGGGCAGCTCGATATAGCAGTTGGTCTCTTCGTCCAGCAGCCCGAAGCTTTTTTCCGGGTGCGGGCTGGTATAGTCCATCCACACGATAAAATCCATGCGGCGGCTCTGGCTCATGTTCAGCAGGCCCGCTTCGTCCGGCTGGGTGGGGATCTCCACGATGCCGTCGCCGTCCAGATCCTGACTGACCAGACTGGGCACATTGCGCAGGGATGCGGTGTAAAGCTTTTCGGTGCTGATCTGGTCGGCAGGCACCATCTGCTGCGTGTCCTCGTCAAAACGCAGCAGTACGCTGGCCAGATTGTTGCCGGAAATGCCGGTCCAGCCATCCAGCACCAGATAATGCCTGCCGTCCGCACCCACACCCGCCGCCACCGAGGCGCAGCCGGCGAACCGATTGGCGGAAAGGCCCATAACAGCCACCTGCTGGAAGCTGCCCTCTTTATCCACGGTCAGCAGTTCGATCTGCACGCCGCCGTCCTCCAGCGTAGACATCAGGATCAGGTCCTGATTGCCGCCGCCGGTGATATCCTCCACCAGATACTGCTGGTACTGCTGCTCCAGGATCGTGGAAAGCACGCCGTCGGTGTAGGAATACACAGCCAGATAATGGTCGCCCTGTGCCGCTGTATAACCCACCACCAGTTGGGTGGCATCGCCGGGCTGCAGCTGGGCCAGCCCCACCGACTCTACCGTGTCTGCAAGGCCCTCTACGTTCTGGCGCACATGCCAGATGTCGGCATCATCCTTCTGCAGGATGGCAATGCACACGTTGGAGCTTTGGGCGGTGGTGTAAAGCACGGCGGCATCCTGCCTGCCGTCACCGTCCAGATCCTGCAGCAGGAAAGGCGAAAGCAGGTCGCCCTGCATGGGATATTTGAGCTGTGCGCTCTCCCCCAGCCAGTCGTTCAGGGCAGTCTGCACATCGCCGTAATCGCCGGAAAGCTTGGGCGCACGCAGAAGCTCTTCCACCTGCACCTGTTCACCGGGCATGCTGCAGCCTGCCAGAAGCAGGCACAGCAGCACGCAAGCCAACCACCGGCCAAAATGATTCGGATGTTTCAACCGCTGCGCCTCCTCTGTGTGGAAAACTTGTCCGGCCAAAGGCCGAAAACATGCTATTGTCAGTATACCACGGGGCGGGCGCAATTCCAACACCCGAAAACGAGAAAAGGGGCTGCTGCACCACATTTGGTGCAGCAGCCCTTTTGGGGTCCTGATTTTTATTCTTCGGTCTTGTCAAACAAGCCTTTTTCTTTTGCGGCGTTCCAGGTCAGGCAGGTGCGCAGCTTGCTGACGGGGAAGGCCGGGTGGAATTTATTGTTGTCCGCATCGTCCTTCATCAGATCCTGCTCCACTGCCCAGCGGGCGGCCTTTTGTGCGTCGGTATCGCCCTCGTCGATGTCGCTGTAGAGGGCGGTGCTTACAGGTTCCGGCTTGCCGGCGTGCTCCCACAGCAGCTCGGCCAGCTCGATGCGGTTGGAGGGCATGGGGATGCCGGGCATATTGATGACGCGGTAGATGCCGGTGCCGGCTTCGTAAGCGATGACGCCCGCGGCAGCACCGATCACCACAGCAGAGATCGCGCCCTGAATGTTGCCGGTATCGCTGGGTCCAACCGGGTCGGGGCCATCCGGGCCAATGGGGTCATCCGCGAAGGTTGCCTTTACTTCCACGTTCTTATCCGGCATGGTAAAGGTCACCTTGGTGGGGTCGTTCTCGTCCGGGGTCTTCAGGAAGGTGTCTGCTTTCTGTTCCTCACCGCCTACCAGCACCGTCCAGCTGATGAAGTGCTGTCCATCCGGCACATTGGCTGTCAGGTGCACAATTTTATTCTTTGGCACGGGCACAGTGCTGTCGCTCGGTACGGACGCATCGCTGCCTTCAATGGTCGCCGTCACATGGTCGCCGACCCTCAGAGTGGGGTTCAGAGTGGGGTTGCTCGCAAAGTTTGCCTTTATTTCCACGTTCTCAGCCGGCATGACAAAGCTCACTTTGGCGGGGTCGTCCGCGTCCGGGGTCAGGAAGTCGTCCGGTTGCTTAACACCATTCACCTTCACCGTCCAGTCGATAAAGCGCTCGTTGGCTTCCGGCTTCCTGCGCGTTGCTGTTACAGTATCGCCCTTAGCAGCTTCGGTCTTATCCACAGTGCAGTTTACAGGTGTGATGTTATACGGAATATTGCTATAATACGGTTCCGCCTTAACATTATAGGCGGGCATGGTCAGGGTCAGGGTCGCGGTGGTGGCGATGCCATTCTCCAGCAGCTTGGCAAGCTCTGCTTCGTCGATAATTTCGGTCTCGGTGCCGTTTTCTACTTTATACAGCTTCCAGCCGGCAAATGTCTTTCCTTCGGAAGCATCTGCGGCAGTCAAAATCACTTCAGTGCCTGCGGCCACAGGAGCCTTCAGTTCTTCAACTTCGCTCTCAAGCTTTGCAGCGGCATTGTCTGTGGTCACAGTGTACAGCGGACGCACATAACCGCATGTATTGCAGTCCTTGTCTTTTGCATTGTCGTAAACATGGGGGGCTTCTGCCTTCTGTTCATCCGTCAGGCCCGGGCACCAGTTTAACTCACATATTCTCCAGTGTTTGGCGTTATCATATTTCCACTGATATTTATGCCCATTAACTTTTAATTTAACATACATCAATTTCTGTCTATAATGCCAGCTCCCTGTATTATATGTATACTGCACCTCATGGCTATTCACGTTCAGAGTGTTTCCGACCCTAGTACCACCATCCCAATCGGTGGTTTTACTTGCGTCAAAACCTTCAGGCAAACTACTCAAATCAAATGTGCCATCTTCGTTCACATCAATTGTATAAGACTGAGGATCATAATCGAAATTATCGATTTCCCCTTTGTGATAAAGATCCAGTGAGGTAAGATGGTTGCCCAGCAAATACAACATCGTTAAGCTGTAAGTATTACCAATCACCAGTCTTCTCAAGTTGTTATATCTGCAATGCAATCTTTCCAAATACCGGTTTTTGCTCACATCCAGTTCTGTTAAATTGTTTTCGGGGCAAAGCAGCCAACGCAGGTTTGTAATATCACCCAGATTCAGTTTCTCCATGTCATCATTAGAGCACTCCAGAATGCGTAACTTCGCATTATTGCTCACGTCCAGCGTCGTCAGGTGATTGTAGGAACAGTCCAGCTCTGTCAGATTCACATTATACTTCAGGTCTAATTCATTTAGCCTATTCTGCTTACAACTCAGCGTCGTTAGATTTGCAAAGTATGCAATGCCTGTAAGATCCGTACAATTTTGATTGTCTATACTGATCGTCGTTACTGCATCTCTTTCTGCCTTACTGAGTCTGCCATCTTTCTGACCAGATGTCGTATCTGCTGTATCAATATTGTCCTTAACATACTGCAGGAAAACCGGATCCGGGAAATTCGTATTATTGATTTCAACAAACTCGGAATCCACAGGATCCGCCTGCGCACTTACGCCATTTTCTTGTTCTGCCGCCCCCGGCTCCGCCGCAAACGCGCCCACCGGCAGAACCGACAGCATCATGCACACCGCAAGTGCTGCACTGAGAAGTCTCGTACTCTTTTTTCTCATGTTCTCTTCCTCTTTTCGTTTGTTATTTTGCAGGCGCCCACCCCAAAAGGCACCGTCTGCTCTTCAAGTTTACCCCCCCATACAACATATCAAGAGGCATTTTGGCCGAAAATAGGTTCGAGTTTTTAGTGGAGTTGTTGAAATGTTTGCGGTTTGGCCCGCTATTCCCGGGAACATTCAGAAGCAATGAAAATGCCACGCAAAAAAAGCCCTCTCCCATTGCTGGGAAAGGGCTTTTGAACACTGTATCAAACAGTCAGAGCAGATCAGACGAGCTCCAGAACTGCCATCTCAGCAGCGTCGCCGCGGCGAGCGCCGATCTTGATGA
>ENA-ORTF01000748-ORTF01000748.1-human-gut-metagenome-genome-assembly--contig:-NODE-748-length-41806-cov-4.982036_pt1 | contig 41806 bp, 35 predicted proteins | sample MGYA00241908_ERZ509180 | MGnify/ENA primary metagenome ERZ509180 (study PRJEB26280, sample SAMEA2338814) | human gut metagenome | biome: human gut; feature: human-associated habitat; material: faeces... | reverse complement strand
AATGGGCATAAAAGCGCTGACGACGTCGATACCAAAGGCGCAGGGCTTGACGCCGCTTCAGGCCGACGCGGCTGCGGCGTTTGCCGCGATGGATGCGCTGGAAATGCCGATAGAGGATATCCCGCGCGCGGCGCTGATTCAAAGCGGCTACACAAGGGAAGCGTATCTGCGCGAAATTCTTGACCAGATGCGGACAAAGCGCGTATTTGCCTGCGTCTCCATTCGGGATGCGCAGAGCGCCGTCTTTGAGGATGGCCGGATAGCGCCGCTGTTGACGCTGCCGGAGGATTTCTTTGCGCCGGGGCGTTACGGCGTGGAATACGCCCGTCGAGCCGAAGAGATTCGCCTTGCGGCACAGCAATGCGGCGCAAGGGATGTGCTCATTCGGCAGGTTGATGAGGACGCGCTCCGCTTTTGCCTGATTCCCGTCTGCGAAGACGAGCGTTTGCGTCTGCATGTCCGGCTCGATACGTGCGCGCAGGCAGACGGTTTTCTGCGTCAGTTGGAGGCTTCCCATACCGTGCGCGCGCTGGCGTTTGGCGATGAAACCGTCGAACCGATGCTGATTGAGGCGGCCGCGACAAGGCGGCGGCTTCTCGTGCGCGTAAACAAGCGGATTCCGCTTGCGCTTGAAAAGCTGGGGCTGCGCTTTGTGCCCTACGCCAGCGAGGCGGATTTGCCGGAGCAGATGCTGGGGCGATGGATCACGGCCAGGGAGGCGATTTGGCCCGTGCTGTGCGACGCCTATCTGCCGCTGGCCAGATGCGGCTATCCGTTGACCAGCGAAGCGATTGCAAGGGACGTTCAAGCCCTGCTTGGCGGGCATTTTCTGATGGATGACGACAATACGCATGAGGCGTATCAAGAATGAGATGCGACTTTATTATAGTAGGAGGAAGACAAAATGAATCCGACGTTTATCATTGAAATGGAAAACGGGCAGACGATGAAGGGCGAGCTTTATCCCGAAACGGCACCCAACAGCGTGGCGAACTTCGTGGAATTGGCGAACAGCGGTTTTTATGACGGCGTGATCTTCCATCGCGTGATTCCGGGCTTTATGATTCAGGGTGGCTGTCCGGATGGAACGGGCATGGGCGGCCCAGGCTGGAATATCAAGGGCGAATTTGCTGCAAACGGTGTCAAGAATGACCTCAAACACACCCGTGGTGTGATTTCGATGGCACGGGCAATGAATCCGAACTCTGCTGGTTCGCAGTTCTTCATCATGCATGAAGATGCACCGCATCTGGACGGACAGTATGCCGCATTCGGCAAGGTCGTTTCCGGCATGGATGTTGTGGATGAAATTGCAAGCGTGCAGACCGACTATGCAGACAAGCCGCTGACCCCGCAGGTGATGAAGTCTGTCACCATCGTAGACTGAAAGTAGTGCAATTGGCACAATGGGTTATCACACAAAGCAAAAAGAACGCATTCTTGATTTGCTGAAAACCTGTGCAGGCGAACACCTCACCGTTTCCGACTTGGGAAAGCAGCTGGAAGAAAACGGCACACCCGTTGGAACAGCGACGATTTACCGCTATCTGGAACAGTTGACGGAAGAGGGCGTTCTCCGGAAATATATTCTGGATGGAAAATCCAGTGCGTGTTATCAGTATCTGGGGGAACATGCGACGTGTCAGGAGCATTTTCACTTGAAGTGTCTTTCCTGCGGAACGCTGTTCCATGTACAGTGTACATTTCTGGATGAGATGCAGGCACACATTGCAGCCCACCATCATTTCCAGATTGACCATACCAAAACGGTACTTTATGGATATTGTGAGCAGTGCCAGAATGCCCAGCAAAAAAAAGAATCGTAAGAAAAGCAGCATACAGTTGGAACAATCTCCAGCTGTATGCTGCTTGTTTTATTGAAATGCTGGCGGAAACGGGGATGCTTGCTGTTTCGGCGGCTTTTCATAGATGCGAACTGGGGCATGGTCTAAAAAGCCAGTCTGTTGCCGAACTGCCACAGATTTGACTTGTGGCTGATAGATTTTTACCGGAGCATCTGTGGTTGTCTGCGGTTGTTTTTCGTATTCCATACCGATTCCTCCTTAGAGATAGGGCTTGAGACGATTCAAGTACGCTTCTTCCTGCTGCATCATTTCTGCCCCTTGTTTCCGGACAGAGTCCATCAGGTTGGCGTGACGGTTCATCAGCTGGGAAAGCTGAATCAAGCCCATGTTTGTTCCTTCCACCATCAGTTTTGCAACTTGATGGCTGTCTGTACCGCCCAGACAGTGTAGGCGAATGCTGGCACTGCTGCAAACCTTTGCGAGCGTGCCCAGTTCTTTGGGGTATTGATAGAATGTTTTCATCTGCTGCCGGATTTTTTGCTGCTGGGTTTCGTAGTAGTCCAGCTGGGTGCAAAGTTCTTTTCGGAGGTCGGGGTCTTGGGTGTGCTCCAGAACACAAAAGATGGCATCTTTTCCGACCGCAGCATTTTTATACAGTCCGTTTAAGACGGAAATTTCTGCTTGTTTCATAAAAAAATTCCTCCTATCTGATTCCGGAAATAGTATCTGCCAAATCGGCGAAATTATCCGCAAACCATCCAAAAAACATTGACAAAACTGTAAAAATCCAGTATACTGGACATAGATGCAAATTTGCAAAAAAGGGAAGTTTAAAAGAAGGAAATGAGAGGTACAACAATGAAAAAGAAACAATTTTTATGGCTGATGATTGCCATTGGAATGCTGTCTGCTGGCAGTGGCTGCGACACTGTAAAACCAGTATCCACCACGCAGGAAATTCCGACCGCAGAAGAAACCAATCTTGTAACAACTGCTCCGGTTTCTGAGGGAGAACAGCCAGCAGAAACCACAACCGTTCCGCAAATCGCAGACGTTCTGACGACCGCAGCAACAACACCCACGACAACAGGCGAAGAATATGAGGATACTTCTTTGGTGGAATTGCTGATGGAGCGAATGACGCTGGAGCAAAAAGTTTGTCAGATGTTTATTGTTACGCCGGAGTCGTTGACGGGTTATAATGGGGCAGTCACAGAAGCTGGTGCACTGTCAAAAGAATCCTTTACAGCCTATCCGGTTGGCGGACTGATTTATTTTTCAGATAATCTGGAGGATGCTCCGCAGACAGTTTCAATGCTCTCCACCATGCAGGATTATGCACAGGAAACAACCGGTGTTGGCTTGTTCTTGTCCGTAGATGAAGAGGGCGGAACAGTTGCCAGAGTGGCGGACAATCTCGGCACAACCAAGCTGTATGATATGGAATATTACGGCGAACGGCACAACCCCGAAGAGGCGTATGCCATCGGAAATACCATTGGCTCTGATTTGATTCAGTTCGGATTCAATGTAGATTTTGCCCCTGTTGCAGACGTCAATTTAAATCCCAATAACGAATTGGGCAGCCGAATTTTCAGCAGTGATCCGGATATTGTTGGCGATATGGTTTCGGGTGTTGTTTCTGGCTTGCAGAATATGGGTGTTTCTGCAACCTTAAAGCATTTCCCGGGGCTGGGTGCTGGAGATGGCAACACCCACTATGATGATTTTGTCCTGATTGAACGTTCTTATTCCGAATTGAAAGAAGAGGAATTCAAGGCGTTTCAGGCGGGCATTGATGCCGGAGCAGATTTCGTGATGGTAGGGCATCAGATTACCACCGCCGCCGGCGACCAGCTGCCGAGTGATATGTCTTATACCGTTGTTACCGATTGGTTAAAGGGCACGTTGGGCTTTAATGGCATTGTCATCACCGATGCACAGAACATGGCAGCGATTACCGAAAATTACAGTCCAGCAACCGCAGCAGTCCAGTCGGTTTCCGCTGGAGTGGATGTGATTTTGATGCCGATGGATCTTTCCAATGCGGTCAGCGGTATTTGTGATGCGGTAGAGAATGGTACGATTTCCGAAGAACGCATTAACGAAAGCGTTTATAAAATTATGATGAAAAAGTTGGAAATGGGCTTGCTGACGATGCCGGAAGAAGACCCGGATAGCACCACAACCAGCACGACCACAACGGACATCGCATTCTAATTGTAAACAATTTGTTTCTTATTGAGAATTAGTATTGACAAACAGAAAAAGGTGTGCTATACTAGAATCACAGTTCAAGAACGGACTGCACAAAGAAAAAAATTCATGTCAATACGATTCAAGGAGGAACGAATATGAAAAAGTTTGTATGTCAGGTTTGCGGTTACATTTATGAAGGCGAAAATCCGCCGGCAGCATGTCCAGTATGTAAAGCTCCGGCAAGCAAGTTTGTAGAGCAGAAAGAAGAAAAGACTGAATGGGCAGACCAGCACTTTGTTGGTGTTGCAAAGGATGTTGATCCGGAAATCGTAGAAGGTCTGCGTCAGAACTTTGAAGGCGAATGCTCCGAAGTCGGAATGTATCTGGCAATGGCAAGAGTGGCACATCGGGAAGGCTATCCGGAAATCGGTCTGTACTGGGAAAAGGCAGCGTATGAAGAAGCAGAACACGCTGCAAAGTTCGCAGAACTGCTGGGCGAAGTTGTAACCGATTCCACCAAGAAGAATCTGGAAATGCGGGTTGCTGCGGAAAGCGGTGCTTGTGCAGGCAAGAAGGCTCTGGCAGCAAAGGCAAAGGCTCTGAATCTGGATGCCATTCACGATACTGTTCACGAAATGGCAAAGGACGAAGCAAGACACGGTTGTGCATTTGCAGGTCTGCTGAAGCGGTATTTCGGCGAATAAGCAATGAACTTTATCATTGACAGAAAATCATCATAAAAAAGCCGCCATTCACAGCGAATTTCCACTGTGAATGGCGGCTTTTGGTTTTGAAAAACATCCTCAAAAAAGAGAAAAACTTAGTCCTTGCGAATCAGGAACTTTGTGAAGTCAACAACGTCCAGCAAATCGAATTTCAGGTCTTCGTTCCAGTCATATTTTTCCAGCGGCATTGCAAGTCCCGGTGCATACATCACATCGAACAGCTGCCGTTTCATACCAATCAAATCCACAACATTCAGAACACCGTCCCCGTTGATGTCCCCCTTGATTGTGGTTTCGCTTGGGTCAGTCGGATCGGTTGGGTCAGTCGGGTCAGTTGGTTCTACCAACTTTGCAGCTGGCAGCAGTGCAATCTTATAAATCCGAGAGCTGGAGTTGCCCGTACCAACGCAGACACTGTTCAGCGTTGAAAGATCTCCCCATGCCTTCTTGATATCTGCATAGCTGAAATATGCAATCCCCTTTTCCTTATCTACATCATAAGCAGCGACCGTTGTCCAATTACCCCACTCTTTATCCATGAAGTTCAAGTCTGGATTCATGATGTCCGTATACTGAACGGCAATTTCCACATCTTCGCTCAGTTCTGAACCGCTCACCATCTGTGCATCAAAATAATTGGAATCTGCGGCAAAAGTACCGCCGTCAGCGTTTTCATAAATGACAGATGTTGCATCGGAAAGGTCGCTGTGCTTGTATTCCGGCAGGTGACGTTCGCTACCCCATTTTACGCTAGAATCATCCAAAACGGAAAGCATTGCATCAATGACCGGTTCGGATGCACTGAACCACTGTAAGCTGCTGCGGTCTAAGTATCCATGGCTTTCAGAAGCATTGCTGCCGTTGTTGATGGCATTGTTGTCCCAGAGGAAGCACGGAATGCCGAGTTTCTTTGCCCAATTCAAATAGTAGGTTGCCCAGTCCACTCTTGCTTCGGTGTTGTTGTAGTTGGATGCACTGAATTCCCCGATGACAACCGGAATATCTTCGTTGGTGAATGTGGTCTGGATGTCCTTGAAAATCTTGTCCAGTTCTGTCTTGTTGGCGTCGGAGAATGTCATGTGGTCGCCGTCACCCATTGCAAAGTTATACGGGCAGTATGCATGAACGGAAGCAGCGATATAGTTATCATCTTCCGGAATCTCCAAATAACCATAAATGGAAGAATATGCAGAAGCTGCATAGCCTGGAATCATCAGCAGACGGGTGTCCTTGTATGGAGAATCCACGCTGCGGACAGTTTCAATGAAATCATTGTCCAGCTTGTTGACAACTTCATAGCAAGCTTCGTTTCCGTTCCATTCCAGAGCACCGGAATTTGCGGCTCTTGGTTCGTTCATGCCTTCAAAAATCAGGTGCTGGTCATAGTCTGCAAAATAGGTTGCAATCTGTGTCCACATCTGTTTCAGCTGCGGAGCCATTTCATCATAAGCAGTTGCAAAGTCGGAACGGTTAATCCATTCTTCGTGGTGCAGGTTTAAGATGACATACATGCCCTGCTGATACGCATAGTCAACGACTTCCTTAACCCGTTCCAGCCAGCGGCTATCAATGGTGTAGACCGGATTGCCGTTTTCATCGGTGGTCTTGGTCACATGGCGGAACCAGCTGGTCGGAATCCGGACAGAATCAAAACCCTTTGCCTTGATAGTATCCACCATTTCCTTGGTCACTGCTGGGTTGCCATAGGACTTTTCAAAACTGGTGATGTCGTCATAGTTGCCATAGCCAGTGCTGTCCAAAGAGTTACCGATGTTGAAGCCCAGTCCCATTTCCTGTGTAATTTCAAGGGCACTCATAACGTCCGCAGCATCTGCGTCCACTGGCACCATTGCCGCAAACGGAACAAGACAAGCAGCGGAAAGTGCTGCTGCTAAGATGCGGTTCATTTTTTGATGTTTCATAAATTCCTCCTTCGATGATCCATCCTGCGATTTGCAGAATTGTGAAAATAATTTCCTCCCACGAGCCTGTATTTTGTGAAAAAACAAAAGTGCTCCCTTATAGTATAAAAAAATTTCTCCGGTTTGTCAATGCTTTTTATCGGATTTGTCAAATTTTATGGCTGAAGTTTCAAGAAGTGCCCGAATTCGGCGGGGAGGGGCAGTCAAAATTTGAAAAAAATACGAGGAAAATGTTGTTTTTTGTAATTTTTCTCTGTACAACCGTCAGAAGATGTGCTATAATTGAGGGAAAGAACAGACACAAAGAATAGGAGAATGGAGGAAGATTATGAAAGGTTTCCAACGAGTAGTTGGTTGTCTGCTGGCAGTCGGGTTTTTGGGGATGATGCCGACACCGGCGATTGCAGCAGAAACATCAGCTGTGATTGAAATGCCCTATGCATCTTCGCTGACGGCAAAAGACGGCAGCATTCGAGTGGTCTTGCAGGACAGCCGAAAGGTGCACGTGACCATTCAGAAAATGACACAGGAGGGTTCCGATGCTTACTATGATGTGGTATTAGACCCGACACAATCCAGTGCAGCTACTACCGAATATGTTTTTTATCTAGATTGCTGTGAATATAATCTCAGTACGGCTTCGTATGTATCGACCTATCAATTGACGATTGCTGATGAAAGCACGCCGGAAGCGGTTTATACCGAAACAGACATTGCGATTTTTGACCCGCATTTTTCTGATACAGTCAACACGACTTGCTATCGGTATGCGGTTACCATGTTAGAGGGAACGACCGGCGGCGTGGTTGCAACTGTACCGAAAGAAAATATTTCCAATGGTGTGCGAACAGTAGAAAATCAGGTGACCTTGCGATATGTTCCACAGACAACCGCAATCACAACGACATCCACGACAACGACCACCACACCATTCACAACCACTTCGGCAACGACCACCACAGCACCAGCATTCAAACTGGGGGATGTGGATGGAAATGGGATGATTGAAGTTACTGATGCAGTTCTGGTTTTGACGTATTATGCGAAATCAGCAGCAGGAATTGCAGTGACGATTGATTCCAGATCGGCAGATGTCAATCAAGATGGAATCGTAGATGTTGTGGATGCAGTCGGCATTCTGACGTACTATGCAAGACAGGCAGCCGGATTGCCGCCGACATTTTAAGACTAGAACAAATTGGAACAATTATAGGGGGTATTTTTTATGGAACAAAAGCAAATTTTCGGTGTAATACTTGGTGTTATTGTTTGTATTGTCATGCTGTTTGCAGGACTATATTTGACTGGACAGATTGGAATGAAAAAGAATGTTGTTCCGGCAGCTGCGGAAGTACAGACTACAGAAACAACTGACACTACCATGACAGCAGCAGAAACAACAGCAGAAACCACGACTGTGACAACTACCACTGCACAGTCAGCGGAATCCTTGTCCGCAGCAGAAAAAGAACGGCTGCACACGATTTATGGAGAAAAGATGACGGTTGTCGGGGATTCGATTGCCTATGGATTCAATGCCTACGGCTATATTTCCGATGAACAGAATCTGGCACAAGGCTCGGTCGGGATTCGGAACATTCATGATTTCACTTTTACAGACAATGACGGGCAGGAAGTCGATGTATTGGATGCCCTCGAGGAACGACAGCCAGCATACATTTATATGTCTATGGGTATGAATGATGTTAATATGTGTACCGAAGAAGAATACATCAACTATTATCAGGAGGCAATTTCCTCCATTCAGCAGCTCTGCCCGAACAGTAATATCATTGTTGCTGGAATCACACCCGTTGCATCAGATAGTGACTATACCGACAATGCAGAAATCCGGAAATTCAATGACGGTCTGGAACAGATGATTGCCGATTTACAGCAGCCCAATGTGGTCTATTTCGATGCCTATTCGATTGTTGCTGACCCCGATACACAAGACATGAATCCGGATTACTCCGGCGGGGATGGTATTCACCTTGCCTCTACGGTTTATCAGGAATTGCTGGATGCGGTGTATCCCATCTTGGATACGATGCCAATACCGGATTCCATTCGAGAACTGCTACAGCAATCTGATTTTTCCGCTGCAACGGAGGAAACCACGGAGGAAACCGATTTTGATTCTGGAGCAGATTCCGGAAACTGGACAGATTCTGAAACATACGAATAATGCGAATCAGTCTTTTTGCAGCAGCGGTTGCAGAAAGACTGATTTTTTATTTTTTCCGGCGAAAACGCTTGAAAAAAAAAGAACGCTATGCTATAATAACAATAATGTCATGTAGAAAAAGAGAGGTTACTATGCAGGAAACGACAAATTTACAGAAAACCATGTCCATACAGGCTTGTACCGAACGGGTGCAGAAAATCGTAGCAGTTTCTTACCCGTGTGCAAAAGCATATGTACATAGCTTTGGCTGCCAATTAAATGTATCGGACGGGGAAAAAATCAAAGGGTTGCTCCAGTCAATGGGGTTTTCGCTGACCGAAACGCACGAAGATGCAGACGTGATTGTATTTAATACCTGTGCCGTACGGGAAAGTGCAGAAGACCGGGTATATGGAATGCTGGGTGTGATGAAAAAGTATAAAGAAACCCACCCTCGTACGATTTTGATTTTAAGCGGCTGTATGGGTTCTGAACCCAAGACGCTGGAAAAAGTACGGGCACACTATTCTTTTATTGATATTCTCATGGGAACTGCCTCCATCGGGGAACTGCCTCGTCTGTTGGCAACGTATTACGATACCAAGAAATTCGTCTATGATATGGATAGCACCGCAATGCCGTCCGAACAGATGCAGCAGGTTCGCAACAGTGGGTTCAAAGCGTCTGTTCCGATTATGTACGGTTGCAACAACTTCTGCACCTATTGCATCGTTCCGTATGTACGGGGACGGGAACGCAGTCGGCAGCCGGAAGTGATTCTGCGAGAAGTCCAGCACTTGATTCAGGACGGATACAAGGAAATCATGCTGCTGGGGCAGAACGTCAACTCCTACGGAAAAGATTTGGAACAGCCGATTTCCTTTGCAGAATTGCTGCGGAAAATCAACGCCATGGAGGGTGAATTTGTCATCCGGTTTATGTCCTCCCACCCGAAGGATGCCACACCGGAATTACTGGATACGATTCTTTCTTGTGAAAAAGTAGGGCAGCATTTGCACTTGCCAGTACAGTGCGGCAGCGATGCCATTTTGTCTGCCATGAACCGCCACTATACGGTGGAACAATATTTGAACATCGTCGATTATCTTCGGGAACGCCGACCGGATTTTTCGCTGACCAGCGATTTGATTGTTGGTTTCCCGAATGAATCTGAAGCAGATTTTCAGGGCACACTGGACTTGATTCAGCGAGTTCAGTATGATAACCTATATACATTTATCTATTCCAAACGCAGCGGAACAAAGGCTGCCAATATGCCGGATGCAACTTCTGATGCCGAAAAACGGCAGCGAATGGAACGACTGCTGACCTTGCAGCGAGAAATCGCCACCAAGAATTATAAACGGTTTTTGGGCAGAACCATGCGGGTTCTGGTAGAGGGCGACAGTAAGCGTGGCGATGGCTGGCTGTTCGGCAAGAGCAATGAAGCCATCATTGTGGAATTTATGGGCAATCGTTCCTTAATCGGAACTTTTGTTTCTGTGCAGATTACCGAGTCGAAAAACTGGGCAGTCAGCGGCAGATTATTAGATGATGAGAGAAAGGAAGCTGTGCAAAAATGACAGTCGAGGAAGCAGTACGGACATTGGGAAAATGTATTCAGGCAGACCCCCGTTATCAGCAGTATCAACAGGCAAAACAAAACAATGATGCCGATACGGCTTTGCAGGAACAAATCGGTGCATTCAACATGAAACGGATGTCCTATCAGCGGAAGATGGACGAAGATCCGGAAGAAAATGCAGAAGCCTTGCAGACTCTGGAAAAAGAACTGGATGCCCTCTATACGGAGATTCTGAAAAATCCGAATATGGTTGCATTTCAGGAAGCCAAGGATAAGATGGACAGCATGACCAAGCAAATTGATGCCATTATTACGCTCTGTTTGCAGGGAGAAGATCCGGACACCTGTCACCCAGATCTGAGCCAGTGCAGCGGCGATTGTTCCGCCTGTGGCGGCTGCCACTGATTGAGGTGCAGGATTCATGGAGATACAGAAAGAAAAGCTCTCTCCGATGATGCAGCAGTACTTTGCACTCAAGGAAAAATATCCGGATTGCGTGCTGTTTTTCCGGCTGGGAGATTTTTATGAGATGTTCTTTGATGATGCCATCCGAATTTCTCGGGAACTGGAACTGACACTGACTGGCAGGGACTGCGGACTGAAAGAACGTGCTCCGATGTGCGGGATTCCGTATCACAGCGTGGATATGTATTTGAAACGGCTGGTGGAACGGGGCTATAAAATCGCCATCTGTGAACAGCTGACCGACCCAGCTACCACAAAGGGACTGGTGGAACGGGATGTCATCCGAATCGTAACGCCGGGGACGCTAATTGAAAGCAACCTGCTCGAAGAGGGAGCGAACAACTATCTTTGCAGCCTGTATTTTGAAGAGGGCGGCGACTGTGGACTTTGCTTTGCAGATTTGTCCACAGGGGATATCATTGCTCTGTTGCCGGAACAGAAGAATTTAGAGGCAAATGTCATTGATGCCCTCTCTCGCTATACACCAGCAGAAATTTTGATGAATGAAGATGCTCTGTTGCTGAAAAGCGTGATGGAGTTCATCAAGATTCGGTTGCAGTGTGTCGTCACGATGCGAGATGCAGAATGCTTTTCCGCAGAACGCAATCATGATTTTGTGTGCCATCAGTTCCAAGTGCCGGAATTGTCCTATTTACAGCTGCCGGAAACGGGTTCAGAAACAGCAGCTGTTTATGGTATGATGGACTACATCAAGGAAACCCAGAAGAATCAAATTGCCCGATTTATTTCCCTGACGGTCAACGATGATGATGCTTATTTAGGGCTGGATTTCAATGCAAGAAGAAATCTGGAGCTGACCGAAACGCTCCGAGGCAAAGAACGAAAAGGTTCGCTGCTCTGGCTGATGAATACCGCAAAAACATCCATGGGAAAGCGAATGCTGAAAACATGGATTGAACAGCCGCTCGTTCAGCCAGCAAAAATCATGGCTCGGTTGGATGCCGTGGAAATTTTCGTCAAGAAAAGCGTTGTTTTGATGGAAGTGCGGTCAATCTTAGATTCCGTCTATGATTTGGAACGCCTGATGACACGGGTGCTCTATAAGACGGCAACCCCAAGAGATTTGAAAGCACTGGCAACAACGGCAAGACAGATTCCAGCATTAAAAGCAGAACTGGAAAAGGTTGCAGACCGCAAGTTGCTGGCAAGACTGCTCTCCCAGATTTCCAATCTGGATATGGTTGCCGATTTGGTTGACCGTGCAATTGTGGAGAATCCTCCGGTTTCTGTCAAGGATGGCGGTGTGATTCGGGAGGGCTTCCATCAGGATTTGGATTATCTCCGGGGTATCATGAACGGCGGCAATCAAATCATTGAAAAGATGGAACAGTCCGAACGGGAACGTACTGGCATTAAAGGCTTGAAGATTGGATTCAATCGGGTGTTCGGATATTATATTGAAGTGACCCGTTCTTACTATGATTTAGTGCCGGATGATTACGTCCGGAAACAGACACTCACCAACTGCGAGCGATTCATTACACCTGACCTGAAAAAGACAGAGAACGATATTCTCAGTGCCAAGGAAAAAGCCCTGCGGCTGGAAGAATCGCTTTATGTAGAAGTTCGGGATTGCCTTGCTGCACAGCTGAAGCAGGTACAGGAAACCGCCTCAGCGATTGCACAGGTGGATGTATTGGCAGCGTTCGCAAATGTTGCAATTGAAAACCAGTACACAAAGCCGGAAATTGCCATGGATGGCGTGATTCAGATTCGTGGTGGCAGACATCCCGTTGTGGAACGGATGCTCAGCGATGACATTTTCGTGCCGAATGATACCTATCTGGACAACAAAGCCAATCGGATGCTGTTGATTACAGGCCCGAATATGGCAGGAAAATCCACCTATATGCGACAGGTGGCATTGATTACGCTGATGGCACAGATTGGCTCGTTTGTTCCGGCAGATTATGCGAAAATTTCTGTTGTGGATAAGATTTTCACCAGAGTGGGAGCATCGGACGACCTGACCGCTGGACAGAGTACGTTCATGGTGGAAATGCATGAGGTTTCTGACATCCTGAAATATGCAACGCCAAACAGCCTTGTGATTCTGGATGAAGTCGGACGGGGCACATCGACCTTTGATGGTGTGAGCATTGCCCGAGCCGTTGCAGAGTATATTTGCAACAGTCGGCAGATTGGCTGCAAAACGCTCTTTGCAACGCATTACCATGAACTGATTGATTTGGAACACACCATTGAGGGTGTGAAAAATTACAGTATTGCAGTGAAAAAGCATGGCGATACCATTCGATTCCTGCGGAAGATTGTGCCGGGCGGCATTGATGACAGCTATGGCATTGAAGTTGCCAAACTGGCAGGGCTGCCGGAAAAAGTCGTCAAGCGTGCCAGAGTCTTGCTGCGGCAGATGGAACAGCAGACCGCTGCCCAGAATCAGAAGCCGGAACAATCAGACGATATGCAGTATAATTTTGCTGCGATGCAGCAGGAACAAGCGGTTCAGATGCTGAAAAAGACAAACTTACAGGAACTCTCCGATGCAGAATGCCGACAGGTTCTCGAAGAAGTAACGAATTTGCTGCGAGGTTGACAGCGTCGCAGGCATAGACAGAAAGGAGCACGGCTGTGTCAAAAATTGCAGTGTTGAGCAAAGAAATTTCAGAGTTGATTGCAGCCGGAGAGGTGATAGAACGGCCTGCCTCTGTTGTGAAAGAGGTCGTTGAAAATGCAATTGATGCAGAGGCAAAACATATTACCGTCGAAATCAAGCACGGCGGAACAACTTATATGCGAGTTGCAGACGATGGCTCTGGCATTGCATCGGAAGATGTGCCAACGGCATTTTTCCGCCATGCAACCAGTAAGATTCACGAACGCAAAGATTTGGAATCCATCTACACGTTGGGATTCCGAGGGGAAGCGTTGGCATCCATTGCAGCGGTTTCCAAAGTAACCCTGCTGACGAAACGCCGAGAAGATGACTATGGAACGCACTATGAGATAATTGGCGGAACGCCGACAGGCGAACCGGAGCAGGGCGGCTGTCCGGATGGAACAACGATTCTCATTCGGGACTTGTTTTTCAATGTTCCGGTACGGCAGCGGTTTATGAAAAAAGATGTGACGGAAGCCAACGCTGTCAGCCAAATCGTGCAGAAGATTGCGTTATCGCATCCGGAAATTTCCTTTCAGATGATTCGGGATAACCGAATGGAATTTTGCACGGATGGCAACGGCGATTTATACGCTGCGATTTATGCCTTGTTTGGAAAAGAGTTTGCCCATGATTTAATCCCCGTGCAGTATGACGATGGATTTTTACGGGTGAGCGGTTATGTCGGAAAGCCGCTTTATTCCAAGTCGAACCGTACATTTCAGCATTTCTTCATCAATGGACGGTATATTCGTTCTCGTGTGTGCAGCGTTGCACTGGAAAGTGCCTATCAAAATTTGATTATGACTGGAAAGTTTCCAACGTGCGTGTTAATGCTGGAGATGCTGCCCGTGGATTTGGATGTCAATGTCCATCCGGCAAAGGCAGAAGTCCGGTTTACCAGCGAGAAAAATGTTGCAGACAGTTTGTTTTTTGCGGTGAAAAATGCACTGCTGGAAAACGGGCTGATTTATGACTTTCAGTTTCGCCATAATGCACAGGACTGGACAAAACAGCCAGCTGTTTCCACGCCGATGCAGCAACCGACATTGCCGCACTTGAAAGAGCCATCTGACCCGTTCGCCTCAAAGGCAGAGCCGGAAGTAGAATCTCCACCGCCGCCGCAGACGATTTACCCGACGCAATATCATTATGACATCGGGGAAACCATGGCAGCATTGATGCCGGAGGAAACCCGTCCGGCAGCCCTTGAGAATCCGCAAGCGGAGCATATAGAATCAAAACCGGAATTAGAATTGGGTCAGAACGCAGAGTTTGAACCGCCGCCGGAAGCAACTGCATTGCCGGAAACGATTCTCCCACTGCCAACCACAACATCAGAACCATCTGTTCCGGAGTCACTGCCGGAGAAGCAGACGATTTTGCCGGAAATCCGTGTGATTGGGGAAGTGTTTCAGAATTATATTCTGGCAGAAATCCCAGCGGAACAGAAACTGGTGATTTTTGATAAGCATGCTGCCCACGAACGGGTGATTTTTGAACGGCTGAAAAGCGGTGCAGCGAAACAATATCAGCAACTTTTGATGCAGAAAACAGAAACGCTCTTGCCAATGGATGAATTTGCATTGATGCAGGAGCAGACCGAACAGCTGGAAAATATGGGCTTTTCGTTTGACTTCTCCAATCCGCCCTTTTTGCGGACAACGGCAGTTCCAACTTTTTTGCAGTCGCTGAACATTGATGAAATTGTCACGGAGATTGCACATAATTTTGCACTTGGAAAAATCAATCCGCAAACAGCATATTTAGACGATTTGCTGCACTCCATGGCTTGCAAGGCAGCAATCAAGGCACATGATAAAAATGATTTGGCGGAATTGCAGGAACTGGCGCAAATCGTCTATGCAGATGAACAGGTTCGGCACTGTCCGCACGGCAGACCGGTGATGTTTGTCATCAAAAAACACGAACTGGAAAAACAATTTAAGAGGGTATGAGATGCAGACAAAAGAAAAAATCCCGATTCTTGCTGTGGTAGGGCCGACCGCCTCCGGAAAAACTGCCCTAGGCGTAGAACTTGCAAAGGCATACAACGGGGAAGTGGTTTCAGCGGATTCCATGCAGATTTACAAGGGCATGGACATTGCAACCGCAAAGCCAACACCGGAAGAAATGCAGGGCGTTCCGCACCACTTAATTGACATTCTGCCACGGGATACCATTTTTAATGTTGCGGACTATGTGAAGCTGGCAGAGCAGGCGATTGCAGACATTACCCAGCGTGGAAAGCTGCCGATTCTGGTCGGTGGAACAGGGCTGTATCTTGCATCGCTGCTGGACAATGTGCAGTTTGCAGAAACCAAACAGGATGCTGCCCTGCGGAAAGAGCTGACAGACTACGCAGAAACACACGGGACGGAAGCCCTGCACGAGCGATTGAAAGCAGTTGACCCAGCAGCCGCAGCGGCGATTCATCCGAATAATGTGGTGCGAGTGGTGCGGGCGTTGGAAGTGACGTTGCTGTCCGGTAAGCCGTTCAGCGTACAAAAAGCAGAGAGCCGCACGCAGCCTTCTCCGTATGATGCTTGTATCATCGGGCTGGACTATGAAGACCGGCAAGTTCTATATGACCGCATCAATCGGCGAGTGGATTTGATGGTGGAAAATGGACTGGTGGAAGAGTCTTATGCCGTCTGGAAAACCAATCCAAAGCAGCCATTTCATATTGGAACGGATCGACCCGGAAAACAAAACCGCTTTTTGTGGCACGACAGCAATCTTTTCACGGAGTTTATCAAGCGAATAATCCGCAATATTTTTTCCAGCGATTTTCACCTCACCGCTCGTGCAGTCGTAAAATCTGGGAATTAAATTTACAAGCGAGGTCTTTCCGGAACCGGTTCCTCCGATCACACCGATCATCTGGCCCTTCTCTGCCGTAAAGGAAATGTCCGTCAAGGATTCCTCACCGGCACCGGCATAACACAAACCGACATGCTCAAATTTTACTTCTTCTTTACTTTGTTCTACAGCAGTAGTTTCTCCATCTTTCATACTTGCATTAACTTCAAATACATCCTGCACGCGGTTTCCACAAGCGATGGCTTTTGTCACGGTTATGATCAGATTGGCAAGTTTTACAAGTTCTACCAAAATCTGTGACATATAATTTACCAATGCGACAACGGCTCCCTGTGTCAGGATTCCTGCATCGACACGAAGCGCCCCCTGCCAGATGAGTGCAATGATCGCACCATTGATAATGACATACGTGAGCGGATTCATCAGCGCTGAAAATCTTCCAACAAACATCTGTATTTTATTCAATGCGAGATTGGCATCTTCAAATTGTTCTTTTTCTTCTGCTTCTTTATTAAAGGCACGAATCACACGGACTCCGGTAAGATTTTCTCGCGTAATGCCAAGCACGCGGTCAAGACTCGCCTGCACTTTTTTATACAAAGGAATGCTGATAAGCATAACGCCAAATATGACGATTGACAAAAGCGGAATTGCCACGACAAAGATAAGAGCCGCTTTTACATCAATGGTAAAGGCCATGATCATCGCACCAAATACGATAAACGGAGAACGCAAAAACAATCGAAGCACGAGATTGACACCGGACTGGATCTGGTTGATGTCACTTGTCATCCTCGTGATCAGGCTCGTCGTACCAAGCGTATCGATCTCTGTATACGAAAGCGATTCGATATGTTTAAACAAAGCTGATTTCAATTCGGTCGAAAATCCGACTGCCGCTTTTGCCGCAAAATACTGGGCCGTAAGTGATGATGCAAGTCCCACGACACCAAGCAGCACAAGCAAAGCGCCCATCCACAATACATGTGGGGTATCCTGTCTTGCAATTCCCTTATCAATGATTGACGCCATAACAAGCGGCACAAACAATTCAAAGGAGGCTTCCAATAACTTGAACAATGGTCCAAGCACCGACTCTTTCTTATAATTTTTCAAATATGTGAGCAATTTCCACATGCTTCTTTTCTTCCTTTCCGTCTTACTTCACAGTAACGGACTGCTCTGTATCAATCCATTTTCCTTCGTAATAAAGAGATATATGATAAGTATCTTTTTCCATGCCGGAAAGCGGAATGGCAATGGCATAACGCTGATTTTTCTTTTCTTTCATTCCTTTTCCCGCACTGCTGTAATCCATCTGATAGCATTTTTCTTTTCCGGAAAATTCCAATTTTGTCACTGTGTGATCGTTTGCCGTCATATAAAGCATCGACTGATAAATTTCAAATGATACATTCACTTTTTTCTTTACTGCCTTCTGCGCCGCCGATTCCTTTTTTTCTTTTGGCGCCTGCAGCGTACCAAGAATGGTCTCGTTCTTTTCCGGCATCGCTGTACTGAGATCTTTCCAGTTAAAGTTCATCACATAACCACGGTAGAAATATTTTTTTGCTGAATATTGATTCAATACCGCCCCGGTTTTGTAATCGTATTCATAGACCATCCCCTTCTGCCCCCCAATGAGCGGATGTAAATATCCGCCAAAGGAAAACATTCGGTTTTTGTTTTTGTCATATTCACAGTTCGATGTAATGATTGATTTCACACTTTTAAACAGTTTGTCCTGGCGCACTGTCATTTTCTTTTCATTGATCGTATAAACCGATACATAAGAATTTGGATCATCGTCCCAAAAATCCACTTTCCTCTTGGTCTGCCAATGATTGTCATACAACATCACATGAATTGTATCCGGATTGCCATCCAGATCATAGGGGATCTCATAAACGCTGTGCTGCTGGAAATGCCATTTGACATCGCCCTGTGGCTTCAACACCAGATCTTCCTGCTCGGTTCCTTCGAACATCTCCGGATTTGCAAGAATCCATTTTATCTTCTTCGTATCCCAGTCCACTTTTACTGCCGAATGCAGATTTCGCGGCGAAAGCAGGACACTATGGTCTTCTTCTTTATAAGAGACAGTATTCAAATGCGCCCAATCCACTTTATTTCGATAGGTCTTATCAAAAATTTCTTTCATATCCAGTTCTTTTACCGTCTCTCCGGTCTTACGGTCAATCTCAAGGACAACATCCTCGGTATGCCCGGCGATCGAGCTTGACAATACAAATAAATTGCCGCCCGGTTCTTTTTCAATGACTTCATGGTGGATTCCATTTTTCACATAATACTGGCGATAGATCCGTCCGAGGTAATCCATTTCATACATCGAAGTTGTATGCGGCTTTTCTTCTGTCGGTGTCTCCGCCTCATCCGTCTGATAAATCAGCCGTTTGTCCGCAAGCGGAAATACGCCGTAAGAACCTGTCGTCATCGTAATATACCAGCGGATATCTCCCGCCTCGTCGTAAGCAAATGGATATTTTGTCGTTTGACCGGAAAGAATAGTCAGTGCATACGCAGATGCCTTTCCTTTTTTCTCTACTTTGACAGCATCCTTTAATTCCTTCGGAAGCTCTTTTGTCTGAATGATTACTGTTTTTGTCTTCTTTTTTCCATTCTTATCTACGCAGGAAAGATGAACCTTATTTTTTGCATTCGGATATAACCCCACAACCGGAATCCGATGTTTCTTCGTCTTTTCAAATTCTGCCGTAATATCTGTCTCTTTTGTCTTCCCCACTACTGTCATGGTGACTTTGCAGGCATCCTTCGTCTCAAATAAAATATAAGCTGAAAGTGGGGAATTTCCATAAGGATTCAAAAGAACTTCCGGATTTTCCCAGGAAGTTTTTCCATACTCCAGCATTTCTTCAATCTCTTTGTCTTTTTTATAAGAAGCATCCAATGTTGATTTTTTTGTCTTTATGGTATCCGATACTACTTTCGGCCCAGAATGCACCCCCAACACCTCTGTATTCTGCGTTTCTTCCTGACTTACCGCTTGTTCTACAGCTGTCTCATCATCTTTTTTGCCACAAGCGAAAAGCGATAATGCCATACTACTACCAAGTAAAATAATACCGGTACAATATATAATCTTGTTCCACTTCTTCTTTTTTCTCATATTAACCCTCTTTTCTCAATTTCACTGTATTAGTAGTTTAAACTATATTGCCAAAGAAATCAACTAGTACAATGAAAATTAAATGTATTATATTTTAAGCAAAATGCTCTTTCGATCGTGCTTAGTAAAAGTGCACTCATAGCATAGTTGTATTATAAAAAAGGAAAGTATTGAAAACAATTTCTTTCAATACTTTCCTTACTTTTAGACAAAGTAAATGATCTGCTTATTTTGCATAATCAACAACTCTGGATTCACGGATCACATTAACTTTAATCTGTCCCGGATACTGAAGTTCTGCTTCAATCTGTTTTGAAATATCACGAGCCAGCAATACCATTTCATCATCATTAATCTGATCAGGAACCACGATCACTCGAACTTCTCTACCTGCCTGAATGGCAAAAGATTTGTCAACACCTTTGAAGTTGTTTGAGATATCCTCTAATTGTTTCAATCTGTTTGTGTAGGTTTCTAATGTCTCTCTTCTTGCTCCCGGACGTGCTGCCGATATCGCATCTGCTGCCTGTACGATGCAAGCAATCATGCTCTCCGGCTCTACGTCACCATGGTGAGCTTCTACTGCATTGATGACCAGTGCGGATTCTTTGTACTTACGGCACAATTCCACACCAAGTTGGATATGAGAACCTTCCATATCATGGTCAACGGATTTACCGATATCATGAAGCAGTCCGGCACGTTTTGCCATACGAACATCTGCTCCCATCTCTCCGGCCAGCAATCCGGAAAGATGCGCTACTTCGATTGAATGCTTCAATGCATTCTGACCATAACTTGTACGGAATCTCATTTTTCCTAAAAGGCGAATCAGTTCTGGATGGATGCCATGTACACCGACTTCCAACGCCGCTGCTTCTCCTTCTTCACGAATCATCGTTTCAACTTCTTTTTTTGCTTTTTCAACCATTTCTTCGATTCTGGCTGGATGAATTCTTCCATCCACAATCAATTTTTCCAAAGCGATTCTGGCTATTTCTCGGCGAATTGGATCAAATCCGGATAAAATAACAGCTTCCGGTGTGTCATCAATGATAAGATCAATACCTGTCAGGTTTTCTAACGTACGAATATTTCTACCTTCTCGTCCGATAATTCTACCCTTCATCTCATCACTTGGCAATGGCACTACAGAAATCGTAGCTTCTGACACATGATCAGCGGCACATTTCTGAATTGCATTGATGATGTACTCTTTTGCTTTCTTATCTGCATCATCCTTTGCCTGACGTTCCAACTCTTTTACTAAAACTGCAGTCTCATGTTTTACATCTTCCTCTACAGTTCTCAATAAATAATCTTTCGCCTGTTCGGAGGTGAGTCCGGAAATCTTTTCCAATTCACGCAAATGGCTTTCACGAAGCTCTTCGACTTTTTGTTTCTCTTTTTCGAAATCCGCTTCCTTTGCTGTGAGTTTAGATTCCCTTTTCTCGAGTGCTTCTAATTTCTTGTCCAAAGTTTCCTCTTTACCCAGCACACGTTTTTCATAGCGCTGAATTTCCGCTCTTCTTTCTTTGGTCTCTCTTTCAAGATCATTTTTTGCCTTAAGATTCTCCTCTTTGGCTTCCAAAAGAGCTTCTCGTTTTTTGGTCTCAGCTGTCTTCAAAGCATCGTCAATAATCTCTCTTGCTTTCTCCTCTGCACTTCCAACCTTTGCTTCACCAACTTTAATACGGTAAGAAATCGCACTTTTCCATGCAATTAATGCGGAAATAGCAATTACAGCAAGAATTACGATGATTGAGCCAACCACAAAACCGATCGTCAACTGTGGCACAAGAGCACCTCCTTTATTTAATTATCATTGCACATAAATACAACACTTAAATTTTACACTTTTTATGCTCAAATGTCAAGTTTAGAAAATACTTTCTTTATTTGTGAAATTTCATATCCTTTTCGACCTAAATACGCAAATATTTTATCCCGCTCTTTTCGATCAAGTTCCGTAAACTCTCGGCCTTTTAACCTTTTCAACGTAAGGGACTCAATCGCTTCCTGCTCATCAATCCCTCCTTGGTTAAACACAATTTCTTCAATCAGCTCCTGGGAAATGCCTTTCTGCTGTAATTTAAAATAAATTTCTTTTTTGCTTCTTTTTCCTGTTTGAAACATCAGATAATTTTCCACATATCTTCGGTCATCAATATAACCGAATGACATAACATAATCCATCGCCTGCTTAGATGCTTTTTCCGAAAAACCGGCACGATACAATTTATCTTCCAATTCTTTTTTTGTTCGATCTTTATAGGCAATCCATTCCATCGCCTTTTTCGCCGCTCGTTTCCCCTCTTCATCCGCAAACGAATATCCATCTCTTTTTTCTTCCATTTTCCCTCCTGGTATTCTTTTCCTGCTTTTCGTATGATAGAAATCGACGTTACGTCCAATTTGTGTGGACATAACGTCGATTTTTATATCTCTGTGACAAATAATCGCTGATTATTTGTCAGATTCTTGCTTTTCCTTTGTTGTTTTCTTTGCGGTCGGAGTTTTTTCTTTCTCCTTCTCTTCTTCTGCCTCCGGATTTAAATATTTATTACGGACAAGAAGTTCCACTTCATCAAATACCGCCGGATTGTCTGCCAGATATTTTTTCGCATTTTCGCGGCCCTGACCAATCTTCTCTCCTTTATAAGAATACCAGGCTCCGCTCTTTACGATAATATCTTCTTTAGCTGCCAGATCCAGAACATCTCCTTCACGGGAAATTCCTTTTCCAAACATGATATCAAATTCTGCCTCTTTAAAAGGCGGTGCTACTTTATTCTTCACCACTTTTACGCGAACATGATTACCAATCATCTCACCTGCCTGCTTCAAGGTTTCCACACGACGAACATCCAGTCGTACGGAGGAATAGAATTTCAATGCACGTCCTCCGGTCGTAGTCTCCGGATTTCCGAACATAACTCCAATTTTCTCACGAAGCTGGTTGATAAAGATAACTACGCAATTTGTTTTATTGATAACACCAGTCAATTTACGAAGTGCCTGACTCATCAAACGTGCCTGCACACCAACATGACTGTCTCCCATATCTCCATCGATCTCTGCTTTCGGAACCAATGCCGCTACAGAGTCAACAATAACGATATCCAGTGCACCGGAACGTACCATCGTCTCAAGGATCTCCAACGCCTGCTCTCCACAGTCCGGCTGGGAAATGTAAAGTTCATCAATATTTACACCGATATTTTTTGCATATACCGGATCCAATGCATGCTCTGCATCAATGAATCCTGCAATTCCTCCACGTTTCTGAGCTTCTGCAACCATATGCAGAGCAACTGTCGTCTTACCACTGGATTCCGGACCATACACTTCGATAATACGTCCACGAGGTACTCCACCAACCCCCAGTGCAATATCCAAACTCAGTGCTCCGGATGGAATTGACTCAACATTCATCGTCGCTGCCGTATCTCCCAATTTCATAACGGAACCTTTTCCGTATTCTTTCTCAATATGGGCAATTGCCGCTTCCAACGCTTTTAATTTATTTTGATCTTTTTCTGCCATTATTAACCTCCAATTTTCTATCTATACAAACAGCTTTTCGGAACATTTGTTCTGTTTTATTTTATACTACTACAAATTTTTATGGTTGTCAATTACTTTTCGGGAAATTAAATGAAATAATTTTTATTCAGAACAAAAGGCACAATATAAGTGTATCATGCCTCTTCTTATTTGTAAAGAAGATAATTTTGTGTCAGGTTAACTGATTTACAGAAAATTTCATCTTGTAATTTGGGGGAAGGCGTCTGTGATGGCTCCGCACACGTCAAGTCTTGCTTTTTCTTTTCTGGCGTGTGCCTGTGCCCTGTTGGGGGGGTGCTCCGCACACGCCAAGTCTTGCTTTTTCTTTTCTGGCGTGTGCCTGTGCCCTGTTGGGATGGCTCCGCACACGCCAAATCTTGCTTTTTCTTTTCTGGCGTGTGCCTGTGCCCTGTTGGGAATGGCTCCGCACACGCCAAGTCTTGCTTTTTCTTTTCTGGCGTGTGCCTGCTCTCTTCGACTTCGTCAGCAAGCCACGGTAACGCCCCCTCGCTTCGCTCGGCGGCAGGTCGGCGGCTGGCATTAGAGTTGCTGACTTCGTCAGCAAGCCAGCCGCCTCACTCATACCTTAGGGCTTCGATTGGATCCATGCGGGCAGCTTTGTTTGCCGGGTAATATCCAAAGAAGATGCCGATGACCATGGAGAATCCGACGGCTACGATAATTGCTGCTACCGGAACAGCCGCCGAATATCCGAGGATAGAGGCGGCGATGACGCCGAGCAAAAAGCCTACAAAAATGCCTAAGATCCCGCCGATGAGGCACAATATCATGGATTCGATGATAAACTGGAATCGGATGGAACTGTTTTTTGCCCCCAATGCCTTTCTGGTCCCTATTTCCCGCGTTCTCTCCGTGATGGATACGAGCATGATATTCATTACGCCGATTCCTCCGACTAAAAGGGAGATGCCGGCGATAAATGAAATCGCGATAGAAACCGTACCGATCATGTCACTCATGGATTCCGTCATGGATTCCATCGTTGTCGTCGAAACTTTGTAGTCTTCATTGGAACTGTAATACGGCGCAAAAAAGTTCTCAATCTGCGTCGCAAATGTCGAAACACTGTCGATTCCACTTTTTGTTACAACAGTAAACTGCTGATATCCTTCGTCGGAATGTGTCTGCGCTTTCCCGGTTAAAATAGGGATATACGCTGTCGTCGTAATATCTTCGTCCGAGGAAGAAGAAAAGGAGTTATTGGACTCGTATTTGTATACGCCGACGACGTAATATTGGTAATAAACTCCATCTATTTCCACTTGGATTTTCTGAGAAAGTGCCTTTTGCGAATCACCGTCAAAAATTTGATCCACCACTTTATCTGAAATCATGATAACTTTCTTTTTTCCTGTATTGTCGTTGCTTGTCAATCGTCTTCCTGCCAAAAGAGTTACATCGTCGCTGGAAAAATATTCCGAGTTAATGCCACTGATGGAAATATTTGCTGTGTTGCTCCCATCGTGTACCGTTCCGCTTGCCACCGTTTCACTGATGGCAATGGCATCGATTTTATCAGAAAATTCCGTTTTCAATTCCGACAACATATCATCCGTGATAAGGTCTTCTTTTTCCACCATTGAATTTCGGTTAGCAGCCCCGAATTTCAAGCCATTGGAACGGGTTTCTGTCGTGCTGCTCGTCTGCTTCAGACCGACCGTGATGTTATTGGCTCCCATTTCCTGGAAAGAATCAGAAATGGAATTAGTAAGAGAGGAACTTACTGTCATGATGGCAATCACGGCTCCGATACCGATAATAATGCCAAGCATCGTAAGGAGAGCCCGCATTTTGTTGGCAAGCAGCGCCTGAAATGCCAATTTCACATTTTCCCATATCAACATACCAGTTCCCCCTTTCGGATTCCCGTAATCTCGCCATCACGAAGTGTAATAATACGTTCTGTTTCATTTGCCAGTTCATTGGAATGTGTAATCAGAACGATGGTTTTTCCTTGTTCTTCATGCAGTTTATGAAAAATATCCATGATAACACGTCCGGTTTTACTGTCCAAAGCTCCTGTCGGCTCATCGGCCAGTATGATGGAAGGATCGTTCGCCATGGCGCGTGCGATTGCCACCCTCTGTTTCTGGCCTCCGGATAATTCATCCGGGCGGTGGGTCATTCGCTCCTGCATGCCGACAAGTTCAAGCAATTCTTTCGCCTTGCGCGTCCGTTCTGCTTTCGCCACACCGGCATAAAGCAGGGGAAGTTCCACATTGGAGAGTGCCGTGGTCCGGGCGATCAGATTGTAAGTCTGAAAGACAAATCCAATCTGCCGATTGCGGATCTCAGATAACTGTTTATCCTTTCCCGCTCCGACATCGACTCCGTCTAAAAAATACGTTCCTTCCGTCGGACGGTCAAGCGCTCCCAAAATGTTCATCAATGTCGATTTACCGGAACCGGATTCGCCTACGATCGAGACAAATTCTCCCATATTTACGGTCAAATCGATTCCGTGAAGAATTTCCAATTCGTTAGGCCGGCCGATATAAAAACGTTTTACGATTTTTTTGCATTCAATGATTGGCTTTATCATGGACGACCACCACCTCCCGGTGCACCGCCACCACCGCCGGGACCTCCACCGGAGCCGTGCTGCATTCCACCGCCTCCACCAAGGAGGCCTTTAAGATTGTCATTTTCTGATTCTTCACTTGTAGAATCAGAGGTGGGATCCGTTGGAATAATTACATTCATGCCCTCTGTCAGCTCGTCACTCTGTACTTCTACATAATAATCGCTTTCCATTCCTTTCGTAACGACAATCTGTTTTTTCAAAACGTTTCCGTTTTCACCTTCGGAAACATTGATCACCGACTCGCCGCTTGTATTTTGAGAAATGGCATCGTATGGAACGGCAAATACGTCCGCAGCTTCTTCTTCGACAATGCTGCATCGCGCAGTAAGTCCGAGTTTCAACCGGTCATCGGCCGTTTTCAATGCAATCTGCACTTCGTATCCGTCGGAACTGCTGCTCGTGGATGTCATTCCACCGCTTTCTCCGCTTTGGGAAGAAGAACTGCCACTGCTGCTTTCTGTAGAAGGTGCTACAAATGTTACTTCGCCTTCCAGCTCATCTTCATCCGTCGCTTCGGTTAAAACAATAACTTTCTGACCGACTTTCACATTGCTGATGTCATATTCGTCTACACTTGTAGAAATTGTATAACCGCTCACATCTTCGATCTGAAGAATGGTTCCGCCACTGTACGTATCACCTTCCTGGACGGAAATGGAAGTAACGATTCCGTCCATTGGGGCGGTCACCGCACATTTATCCAAACTTTCCTGCGCCTGTGTCACTTGTTTTTTCGCTTCTTTGATGCTTTTCTTGGCACTGCTCTTCGCCGTTTCCAAGGCTTCCTGTGCCTGCTCGATACTTGATTTACTTTGTTTCAATGTTGATTTTCTCGTTGAAACCGCATTTTCATATTCTGTCTTTGCCTGCGAGATCTGCTCTTTCTGCTTCGATTTCTTTGCCTCTTCATATGCCTTTTTCGCTTTGGCTGTTTTGCTGTTTTCCTCACTTTTCACATCGGCATATTCGCTTTTCGCATCGCTTACCTGTTTTTGCGCTTTTTCAATCGAAGACGCCCCCTCCGACTGTGCGTCCGAAAGAGAATCTTTTGCTTCCGACAAACTTTCCTGCAGATCAGTCTCATCAAAAGTAATAAGAGATTTCCCCTTTTTCACCTCGTCTCCTACCGATACATTGACTTTCTTTATCGTCACACCATTGACATTTGCCGATACCTCGCGGGACTCTTTACTTTCAATCGTTCCCGTCGCACTGATGGATTTTGTCAGATCCATCTTCTCCAGCGAAACAGTATTCTCCTTCTGGATTTCCTGTTTCCCTTTCTTTGTCTGTCCGCTTTTGACTTTTCCAACAATTACCACTGCCGCAATAATGATAACAAGCACTATCGCTATCACCACTATTTTCTTTCGATGTTTTTTTAATTTCTGTTTCACACGCGCCGCCTCCTGTCTTTATAATTCCGGGGAATATTCAGGGATTGCCCCTACATTCGCATTTCGAACACTTCGTGTTCTTTTCCCGCCTGAATAATTCCTTTTTATGTTAAAAAAAAAGTATGAACTAATGATGTTCATACTTTGATATCTGTGTGATTATTTAATGAAAGCGGAGAACACTTTTTTCAAATCCTCCAAAGTTTCCACCTGATTAATCTCTCTTCGGATGGATGCAGAATGTGGATATCCTGCGGTATACCATGCGATATGCGTCCGCATTTCCCGCATTCCATACAATTCGCCCTTCCACTCTGCCTGCATTGCGGCATGTCGTTCGATCATGGCGTAAAGTTCTCGGATCCCCGGTTTCGGAAGTATTTCTCCGGTTTTCATGTAATGGCGGATCTGTTCAAAGATCCACGGATTCCCTCTGGCACCGCGGCCGATCATAAAGGCATCGCACCCGGTTTCCTGCCACATTCTGTCCACATCGGCACCGCAAGTAATATCGCCATTTCCAATGACCGGAATCGAAACCGCCTCTTTGACTTTGCGGATGATCTCATAATCCGCTTTTCCGCTGTAATACTGCTCTCTCGTACGCCCATGTACCGCTACCGCGGAAGCTCCTGCTGCCTCTGCTGCCTTTGCCAGATCGACTGCCTGGCATTCGCCATCGCGGAAGCCTTTCCGAAATTTTACAGTGACCGGTTTGTGAATCGCTCGCACGGTTTTTCGTATGATTTCTTCTGCGAGCGGAATATTTTTCAAAAGAGCAGAACCCTCTCCGTTATTGACAGCTTTTGGCACCGGACATCCCATATTGATGTCCAGAATGTCAAATGGCAGTTCCTCGATACGTGCCGCCATCTCGCTGATAATGTCCGGATCTGCGCCGAATAACTGCAGAGACACGGGACGCTCTTTGGGATTGATCTCCAATAACGGCTGTGTGTTTGGGCTGTTATAATAAATGCCTTTTGCACTGACCATTTCTGTACAGATCAGATCCGCTCCCATTTCTTTACAGATTTGGCGGTACGGAAGATCCGTCACGCCTGCCATCGGTGCAAGAATCAATTTTCCCGGGATCTCGACATCTCCAATCTTCCAGGACTCCTCCACATTCATAGGCTTATCCTTTCTGACGGGCCGCTTTTGTCTTTTCATAGATCAACCGGATTCCCTGAAGTGTCAGGTGTGCATCGTACACATCGATGGAATCTGTTGCATCGGCGACAATTCTTCCCAGTCCACCTGTGGCAACTACTTTGATATCGGATATTCCGGATTCTTCTTTGATCTTTCGGATAATGTACTCGGTCTGGCCAACCGTGCCATACATAATTCCTGCCTGCATACTGGTGATCGTATTTTTCGCAAGAATCGTCTCCGGCATCTTGATCTCAATCTCCGGAAGCTGTGCCGTACTGGACCAAAGCGCCTTTGTACTGATCTTAATTCCCGGGCAGGTAACACGTGCCGCAAAAACACCATCTTTTGTGACAAGATCGTATGTCGTCGCCGTTCCGTAATCCACCACGATCACAGGACCACCATAAAGATCATAAGCTCCTACGGCATCTACAATACGGTCAGCTCCGATCTCACTCGGATTTGAAGCCGCAATATGAATCCCGGATTTGGTCCCTTCGCCTACCACATACGGAGTGCAGTGAAAATATTTTTTAATGCCACTTACCAGCGAATACATCACTTTCGGTACAACCGAGGCAATGATCACATCCTCAATCGTTGCTTCCGAAATATGCTGTCTCGACAGTCCTTCCACGATCGCATCACCAAATTCATTGGACGTACGTGGAATATTGGTTGTCAAGCGGAAAGTTGACCGTAATTTTTCTCCCTCAAAAACACCAAATGTCAAATTGGTATTTCCGATATCTATCGTTAATAACATCTCTTTTTCCTCTTATTCTTCTTTACCGGCAAAAAAGGCGCGGTAATATTCTTCTAAACTTGAAAACAATTCTTCGTGTTCCTGACGCATCTGCTTAATCTTCAGATAACTTCCGATTTCATCGTAAAAGAAATCATTTTCTTTGGCAGTCGTAGACATATACAAAGAACCGTCTTCTTCAAATTCCATCGTAAACACACCGCCGACATCTGCCGTCAGCATCACACTCAGTATTTTCAATTCTTCTTTAATCCCTTCCGGCAGAGATTCGTACCGGGGATTCAGATAAAATTTCTGCTCATATGCACTGCAGGCACATAAAACCTGATTTTCATCCATGGGTTACTTCCTTTCGCTCATCGGCACATAAGGTTTATGCGGACAAACCGCTTTGTAAGCCGGACGGATAATCTTTCCGGCATTTACAAGTTCTTCCAGTCGATGTGCACTCCAGCCGGCGATTCTTCCGATGGCAAAAATCGGGGTATACAACTCGATCGGAAGTCCCAGCATACTGTACACAAGTCCGCTGTAGAAATCGATATTGGCACTGACACCTTTGTAAATGTGGCGTTCTGCACCGATTACTTCCGGTGCAAGTTTTTCTACTTTTTCATATAACGCATACTCTTTGAGCATATTCTTTTCTTCCGACAACTTCTTTACAAATTTGCGAAACGTCTTAGCACGCGGGTCAGAAATTGAATACACTGCATGACCCATTCCATAAATAAGTCCGGAACGGTCAAATGCCTGTTTATTCAACAACGCCGTCAAATACGTTTTTATCTCTTCATCGTCTTCCCAGTCGTGTACATTTTTCTTCATATCTTCAAACATCAAAGATACCTTTTTATTGGCACCGCCATGTCTTGGTCCTTTGAGGGATCCAAGCGCCGCCGAGATGGCTGCATACGTATCGGTTCCGGAAGACGTTACGACGTGGTCCGTAAAGGTTGAGTTATTTCCTCCGCCATGTTCTGCGTGAAGAACCAGCGCGATATCCAGGATCTTTGCTTCCAACGGTGTAAATTTACTGTCCGGACGGAGCATGTGTAAAATGTTTTCTGCCGTCGAATATTCTTCTTTCGGTGGATGCAGGAAGAAACTGCTGCCTTCATGGAAATAATTGGCAGCCTGGTATCCATACACCGCAAACATCGGCAGAAGTGCAACGAGTTCCAGACACTGCCGAAGAACATTTTCCGTCGTCGTATCATCCGCTTTTGTATCATAAGAATACAAGGTAAGCACACTTCGTCCAAGCGTATTCATCAAATCAGAACTTGGTGCTTTCATAATGATATCACGGACAAAGCTGGACGGCAGACTCTTGCGGTACTCGGCAAGAATGTCCTTCAGATCTTCCAGCTGGCTCTCTGTCGGCAATTCACCAAAGAGCAGAAGATATACCACTTCTTCGTAGCCGAAACGTTTTTCATGCAAAAATCCATCGACAATCTCTTCGATATCGATTCCCTGATAATACAATTTTCCTTCACAAGGAACCATATCATGGTCAACGACAGTGTAAGAACGAATCTCGGAAATCTCCGTCAATCCGGTAAGTACACCCTGACCGTTTAAGTCACGTAATCCTCGTTTTACTTCATATTTATCAAATAAAGTAGAGTCAATCGTACTGCTGGCTTCACATACGTCCGCCATTTTCTGTAACCACTCGTGTTTATATTCCAAATCAAGATTTTTATTCATATTGGCCCTCCTTAACTGTCTGCTTTTTCTTTTTTATAATGTGGCAGCCATCACTGCTTTGATCGTGTGCATCCGGTTTTCTGCTTCTTCAAATACTACGTCTGCATACGCCTCAAATACTTCGTCTGTCACTTCCATCTCGGTCAAACCGTATTTTTCATAAATCTGTTTTCCGATTTTTGTCTTAAGGTCATGAAATGCCGGAAGGCAGTGCATAAAGATTGCCGTATCCTTGGCATTGTCCATCGCTTTCTTATTTACCTGATATGGCGACAAGGCTTTGATACGCTCTTCCCATACTTCTTCCGGTTCTCCCATGGAAACCCAGACATCGGTATACAAAACATCGGCATCTTTTGTGCCTTCTTCCACACTCTCGGTCAGTGTAATCGAACCGCCGGATGCCTTGGCGTATTCCTCGCACTGTGCTACGAGCTCCGCATTTGGGAAATATTCTTTTGGCGCACATGCCGTAAAATGCATTCCCATTTTCGTACAGGCGATCATCAGGGAATTTCCCATATTGTAGCGGGCATCTCCCATGTAAACAAGTTTAATGCCTTTCAATTCTCCGAATTTTTCCTGAATTGTCAAAAGATCTGCTAACATCTGTGTCGGGTGGTATTCATTGGTAAGTCCGTTCCAGACCGGTACTCCGGCATATTCTGCCAGTTCTTCTACGATTTTCTGTCCGAATCCACGATACTCAATTCCGTCGAACATTCTTCCCAATACCCTCGCAGTATCGGCGATGCTTTCTTTCTTACCAATCTGTGAACCCTGTGGATCCAGATATGTAACGCCCATCCCCAGATCATGGGCTGCCACTTCAAATGAGCAGCGTGTTCTTGTACTTGTCTTTTCAAAAATCAGCGCAATATTTTTTCCCTCATGCATCCGATGGCTGATCCCATTTTTCTTCTTTTCCTTCAATTCTTTTGATAATTGCAAAAAATATCCGATTTCTTCCGGTGTAAAATCTTTTAATGTCAAAAAATTACGTCCTTTTAAATCCATGATTAACCTCTTTTCCGCAGTACATTCTGTCTGCTGTTTTTAAGAATAAAGAGGGGGGTTCTCTCCCGGACAGACCGGTAGTAAAGAATCCCCTTCTCCTGTTTATTCGGTTTCTTTTACACTTTCCACAACGGCTTTGGCAAGACCGGCTACCCCTTGAATCTCTGAAGGAATAATAATCTTTGTCGCCTTTCCATCCGCTGCCTTTTCAAATGCTTCCAGACTCTTTATCGTCAATACCGCTTTGGACGGATCTGCTTCATTGAGGAAACGGATTCCCTCTGCCGTCGCTCTCTGTACCGCTTCAATCGCCTGTGCACGACCTTCTGCTTCACGGATCATCGCTTCCTTCTTCGCTTCCGCACGAAGGATAGCAGCTTCTTTTTCCGCCTCTGCTTCGAGGATCGCCGATTCTTTCTTTCCTTCTGCTACCAATACAGTGGATTTCTTTTCCCCTTCTGCACGAAGAATCGACTCACGGCGCTCACGTTCTGCCTTCATCTGTTTTTCCATCGAGTCCTGAATTTCACGCGGTGGAATGATGTTTTTCAATTCCACACGGTTTACTTTGATTCCCCATGGATCCGTTGCAATATCCAGATTAGAACGCATATGCGTATTGATTGTCTCACGTGATGTAAGTGTTTGGTCAAGTTCCAGGTCTCCGATGATATTACGAAGTGTCGTCGCGGTCAGATTTTCAATTGCCATGATCGGATTTTCCACACCATACGTAAACAATTTTGGATCCGTAATCTGGAAAAACACAACCGTATCGATCTGCATCGTAACATTATCCTTTGTAATAACAGGCTGAGGTGGGAAATCCATCACCTGCTCTTTTAAATTTACTCTTCTTACCACACGATCCAAAAATGGAACTTTAAAATGAATTCCTACCGACCATGTTCCAATATAAGCCCCAAGTCTTTCAATAATATAAGCATTTGCCTGTGGAACGATATTAATGCAGGATGCCAATATAATAAGCACCAATACAACAATGATCACTCCGACCACAAGACCTCCACTGATTATCATACCATCCATAATTTTCACCTATCCTTTCATTTTTACGATCAATTTGACACCTTTTACTGCGATAATCTCTACCTCGGCATCTTTTTCGATCCTGTCATTTTCTTCTTCCGCGCGAGCGGTCCATTCCATTCCCTGATATCGGACTTTTCCGGTTCCCTGCAGATTATCGATGGATTCAATCACTACTGCCTTTTTTCCTATAATCTCATCAATATTCGTTTTTTCTTTTACTGGATTAAAAAATCGCATCGCAATCGGACGAAATACGATCATAGATAAAAATGAGAGAATCACAAATACAGTAAACTGCAGCCAAAAGCCACCGCCAAATCCGGTTACCACTGCCGCACCAAGAGCTCCCAAAGCAAACCACACGGTCGTCAATCCCATGGTGACTGCTTCGATAAGAATCATAATTGCTAAAATCACTAACCATATAACCATTGATTCTCTACCTCCTTTTGGGCATTTTAAAAAACACTACAATATCTATTCTACTATATCTGAAGAAATATTGCAACTACCGATTGCGATGAATCTCATACATAAAAAGTGCCGCACTGACCGCTGCATTGAGAGATTCCAGCTGGCCTTCCATCGGAATTTTTATTTTGTGTGTCGCCGCCTGCTGCGTCTCCTGCTTTATGCCGTTGGCCTCGTTCCCTATGATGACCGCGCATTTGCCCTCGTAGGTCTCCTCGGTATAAAGCCTCGCTCCTTCCAAACTTGCCGCGTAGACAGAAAAATGTTCCTGTTTTAACTGTTCAACCTCTTTTGTCATATTTTCCGTGATAAAAAAGGGAAGACGGAAAATCGCCCCCATCGTCGCACGTACTACTTTCGGATTAAAAAGATCCACACAGCCGGCTGACATGATGACCGCTGACATTCCGGCGCCTTCTGCCGTTCGGAATATTGTCCCCAGATTTCCCGGGTCCTGAATATCCTCCAGACAGATCACTGCGGCGTCTTCTTTTTCTACAATAGTAGACCTATCATATCCCGGCATTTGCACGACAGCAAGAACCCCCTGTGGGCTTTCGGTATCGGAGATTTCCTGAAACACTTTTGAACTTACATATTCTACGTCTGCTTCTTTCAGTTTATGCGATAACCGGTCAAAATATTCTTCTTTTACATTTTCTGACAGATATACTTTTTCTACCATCCGATAGGCCAGTGCATCTTCGACAAGCCGCACGCCTTCTGCGATAAAGAGACCTTCTTTTCTGCGGTTTCTGGCACTTTTTTTCAGTTTCTGTATCTTTTTGATCTGTGCGTTGGTACTGCTCTCTATCATAACTTTTCCGTTCTCCTCTCAACCTCTTCGGCAATGCGGTCGTTGACACGTTTTACTTCTTCCTGAAAAGCACGGGCAGAAATTCTTGTCGCCCCATGCCCGAGTATGATGATCTGCTCCATACCGTCGGATGTCGCAACACGCACTCTTTTCTTTCGTGCAATTTCTTTCGTCGTCTTCTCGATATACATATCTGCCGTTTCCGCTTCCTTCGTATAAACGACGCTGATATTGTGGAATTGTTCTACACTGCCCGGATTTCCCTTTACCTTGTACGCATCAAACACAAGGATCAGATGACAGCCGCAAAATCCCTGATAATTACACATGATCTCCATCAGTTTGGTTCGTGCGCCTTCCAGATTTTCTGCCGCAAGCGCTTTCAATTCGTCCCAGGCAAAGATAATGTTGTAGCCGTCGACAAGGAGGTATTCTTCCTCGTATACCGGTTTATACTCTTTGGTTTTCGTCTTTCCCGGTTCTGCTTTGATCACTTTCTTTGCCGGCGTTTCGACACGGGTTTTTACCGGTCCGAATGTCCGTTCAAAAATTGCCTGTAATTCTTTTTCTTCCGACATTTTCGAATTCTTTTTCGACGGCTCTTTCGGGACGGCAGTCGAGGCTTTTACCGGCTGGCGTTTTTTTATCGACGTATCAACGTGTACGTGTTTTGCCACCTCATTCCACGGCACGACAAAACCGGATCCATGCGCGCAAAACACCGAATCTGCTGTGTTTTCCACATCCGCATCCGGATCGTATTTACAATTTTTCACAACCTCACTCTCATTATGACACGGTTCGTAACCACAGAAAGAAAGCGTCATTCGTCCGCGTCCTTTCGTAAATGCCGCAAATTCTGTACCATACCCCGCCATCGATGCGACCGGACAAATTCCCTCGATGGCACTCATTTCACCGTCATCCGGCTGCTGTCGAAAGGTTCCGTGCATCTTTCCGACATCGCTCATAACTCGTCCGATCTGTTCCATCGGCACTTCCATCCGAAATTGATACATCGGTTCCAGCAGACGGCTTTTCGCCTGCCGCAGTCCCTGACGCACCGCCCGGTATGTCGCCTGGCGGAAATCCCCCCCTTCGGTATGTTTGAGATGTGCCCTTCCGGCGATCAACGTAAATTTGATATCCGTGATCGGCGACCCGGTCAGCACACCGGTAAATTCTTTTTCTCCCAGATGTGTAAGAATCAGTCTCTGCCAGTTCAGATCCAATTCGTCCTCGCTGCATTCTGTCACAAATTGAAGACCGCTGCCCCGTGGAAGCGGTTCCATTTTAAGATGCACTTCCGCATAATGGCGCAATGGTTCAAAATGTCCCATTCCAATCACCGTATCTTCGATAGTTTCCCGATATAAGATCGTCGCACTTCCAAATGCGATATCCATTCCATAACGTTCGCTGACCATTCTCTTGATAACTTCCAGCTGCACTTCGCCCATCGGCTGGATGAAGATTTCTCTTGTCTGCGCCTGCCACGAAAGATGAAGATTCGGATCCTCTTCTTCTAACTGCTTTAACTGCCTCCAGGCAATGGCTTCCTCCGTTCCCTCCGGAAGCAGGATCTGATAATTGCACACCGGCGCCAGCTGATTGGCACAAAAATCGGCTTCTTTTCCCACACCTTGGCCGGCGTAGGTGTCGGTAAATCCCGGAACCGCGCAGATATCTCCTGCCTTTACTTCCTGCTGCAGCGTATATTTTTCTCCGGAATACACGCGGATCTCATTTACTTTGCCAATTCCTTCGATCTCATCGCGCAGTTTCAGTTCTCCCCCGGTCAATTTCATATGGGTCAAACGCTGTCCGGCATCATCTCGTGTAATCTTATATACTTTTCCGGCAAATTCTTTCTGATATTCCGGCATTTTCGTGTAGCTTTCCAATCCCTCCAGAAGCGCTTCAACGCCTTCATTCTGAAGTGCAGAACCAAAGTAACACGGATAAAGCAATGTCCCGGAAACCAGTCTTCTGACCTCTTTTTTCAGATCAAAAGTTCCCTCTTCGAGATAGGTCTCCAACAGAGTTTCCTCGCACATTGCCACATTTTCGCACAACAGTTCTTCCTCTTCGGTAAAATCCACGCAGTAAGGAGATAATTTTGCCTGCAGTTCTTTTAATACCGCCGCTTTGTCCGCCCCCGGAAGATCCATTTTATTGACAAAGAAAAATGTCGGAATCCGATATTTCTGCAAAAGTTTCCACACAGTCTCCGTATGCCCCTGCACGCCGTCGGTTCCGCTTATGATCAAAACAGCATAATCAATGACCTGCAGCGTCCGCTCCATCTCGGAAGAAAAGTCTACGTGTCCCGGTGTATCTAACATCGTAACATCCATATTTCCATACGAAAAGCATGCTTGTTTGGAAAAAATTGTAATTCCTCGTTCCCGTTCCAACGGTGAGGTATCCAAAAAGGCATCTTTGTGATCTACGCGTCCCCGCGTCCGGATCACGCCGCTTTCATACAATAATGCTTCTGACAATGTCGTCTTTCCGGCATCTACGTGAGCCAAAAGTGCGGCACATATATGCTTTTTCTGTTGATTTTCTGGTGTAGTATTCAAATGTTACTGCCCCTTTCCCTTCTTCCCTGCATTTCTCTTTTTCACATCGTTTCGCAATAATTTATATACCGTCGCAGTCAATGGAACGAATAAAAGCATTCCTCCGATTCCCAGTACACTTCCGCCGATGGTTACCGCGGCCAGCACCCAGATGCCCGGCAGTCCGATGGATGCGCCGACCACACGCGGATAAATGAACTGGCCTTCCAATTGCTGTAAAATAACAAGAAAAATTACAAATACGATTGCTTTCATCGGCGAAACTGTCGCGATCATCAAAAAGCCGATGCCACCTCCGATATAAGCTCCTGCGATAGGGATCAATGCCGTAAATCCGATCAGCGCCCCTGTCATCCCACTGTAAGGGAGACGCAGGATCGTCATACCGATAGCGCACAGGCTTCCTAAAATCACAGCTTCGACACACTGCCCCACGATAAAGCTGCGAAAACACTCGTGAAGAGTGTGTATAACATAATTTACTTTGTGGTATATCGGCTCTTTTAAATAGGTCTTTGCCACCTTTTTTACCTGTGGGACAAGACGATCTTTGCCCGTCAGAAGATACAGCGAAAAGATAATACTCATAATAATGGTAAAAGCCGTCGAAAACGTAGCGGCGATGACATTTTTTACGACGCCGAAAGCACCGCCCAGTCCACCGGCTGCCCAATTTGCGACTTTGGTCACAATTTCTTTCCAGTCAATCTGCCCGGTCTTGGTTACATTTCCCAGTTCATTCCACAATTTCGTCATCTCATCATTACCGCGAAGTTCCCCCGAAACACTCTGCATCAATGGCGGAATCTTATCGATCAAAAGTTTTACACAATCAATCAATTCCGGCACGACAAGTCCGATCACGAGTGCAATGATTCCAAGCAGGCTCAGATAAGAAAGCAGAACACAGACTCCTGTCCGCGTCTTTTTTATAACCTTCTTTTTTGATTTTGGAAAATAATGTCTTTCATAAAAACTCATTAAAATGTTGACGGCATACGCGATCACAAGTCCTGTGATCAATGGTGCTGCCGCATGAAAGGCAATTCCGATTCCTGTCGCGATCACGGACCAGTAGTGAACAGTCAAAAACAGAACTGCCACTGTCACCCCTGCGCGAAAACAAGTTTCCCAGCTTAATTTCATCACTCATCACTATCCTTTTCTGTTTCGTTTTCCATCTCTATTTCCGGGCTATCCGCTCTTTTTTGATTCAGCAACATCAATAATCCCTGATACGAAACCATGATCTGCTGCAAACAATACCGGACGCGCTCCGGATTCTGCTGTCCTCGCTGCGGGCCTCTGTGAAGCATCGTCACGTCCTGTATTAAAAGAATATTTTCGCCCTGTTCCCCCGGGGCCATACGCACCATGATCCACACCGGCTCCGGCTTCCCCGGCATACTAAATGCATGCTCAAAGGCAATGGTATATTTTACTGATTCTCTGCAGAATTTTTGTACTTCCGGATATTTTTCATACAGATCCAGTTGTTTAAAAAGGTCTTCTGCACAAGATATCACTTCCCTTTTTATCCCAAAAAGCCACTCGGCACTTTGGGAAAGAAAAGTTACCGCGTGGTTTTCCGATTTGTTTATCATAATCAGTACATTCAATTGATCTGCAATCAAGTTTAAAATTTGTTTTGTCATATTTTATTCTTCACTCATTGAAGCCAATTTGGCTGCCTGGTCTGCCGCAATCAGACTGTCAATCACTTCACTTAAATCCCCATTGATAATGGCATCCAAACGATGAAGTGTCAATTTAATACGGTGATCCGTCACACGTCCCTGTGGATAATTATACGTACGTATCTTTTCTGAACGGTCTCCGGTTCCAATCTGGCTTCTTCTCTTTTCTGCCTCTTCGTCATGTGCTTTTGCACACTCCAGTTCATATAATCTGGCACGAAGTACTTTTAATGCCTTATCTTTATTTTTCAACTGTGATTTTTCATCCTGACAAGAAATGACAATTCCAGTCGGAATATGGGTCAGACGAACTGCGGAATCCGTCGTATTGACACACTGTCCACCATTTCCGGAAGCACGGAACACATCAAATTTACAATCGTTCATGTCCAGTTCCACTTCGACTTCCTCCACTTCCGGCATAATTGCCACGGTCGCTGTCGAAGTGTGGATACGTCCACCGGATTCTGTCGCCGGAATACGCTGTACGCGGTGTACCCCGCTCTCGTATTTCAGTTTGGAATATGCGCCGGAACCATTGATCATAAACACGATTTCCTTAAATCCGCCGATTCCGTTTTCATTGGAGTTCATCGTATCTACTTTCCAATGCTGCTGTTCAGCATATTTGCAATACATGCGGTACAGATCCGCAGCAAACAGTGCCGCCTCATCTCCACCGGCACCCGCACGGATCTCGACAATAACGTTCTTTTCATCATTCGGATCTTTGGGCAGCAAGAGGATGCGAAGTTCCTGCTCAATCTCCGACACACTAGCCTTACATTCATTTAATTCTTCCTTGGCAAGTTCTCTCATCTCTTCATCGGTTTCTTCGTCCAGAATCGCAAGACTATCCGCAATTCCTTCTTTTGCGCTTTTGTACTCTTTGTATTTTTCTACGACCGGCTCAAGGTCGGACTGTTCTTTCATCAATTTTTGATAACGGCTCTGATCATTAAGCACATCCGGCTCACTCAATTCATTCAGTACTTCTTCATAACGCAGAAGCGTATCTTCCAGTTTATCAAACATAATCATTTTCCTTTCTTTGACAGTCTGCCCCGTACGACACGGTCAAGTCCTGCCAGATCTTTTTTTATCTCAACATCGGCAAACCCGTTTTTCTCAAATAACTGCTTTACTTGTTCGCCTTGATTGTAACCAATCTCTACCATAAGTATTCCCGCCTCTTCAAGATAAAACGGTGCTTTTTCTAAAATCTTTTCATAAAATACCAGGCCGCTTTTCCCGCCATCCAGAGCAAGGATCGGCTCATGATCAATCACTTCCGGCATCAGCCCGGAAAGTTCCTCTGTCTCAATATACGGTGGGTTAGAAACGATCAAGTCAAATTTCCCATCGATCGGTTCCCATAAATTTCCAAGTGCGTAGGTGATTTCCGGTTTTCTGCCTCTTCCTTTCCAGCCATTTTTGTCAAGATTTCTCTCATTTTGTCCGGCTGTCGCAATAGCCTCTTCCGAAACATCACTCAACGTGACCGCTTTCGGATTCCCACACACAGCAATGCTCAAACCAATGCAGCCGGATCCGGTACACAGATCAAGGACTCTTTTTCCCGTTGAGACTTCCACCGCCATTTCGACTAAAATTTCCGTATCCTGTCTTGGAATCAGCACACCTTCACGTACCAAAAAAGTTAATCCCATAAACTCTGTATATCCAAGAATGTATTCCAGTGGAATGTGTTCTTCTCTTTTGGAAACTTTTTCCATATATAATGTTATTGTCTCTGGCGCCGCCTGCTCCATCTGTTCTAAAAAGAAACGGCTTCTCGTATACGAAAACGGTTCCTCACTCAGACATGACTGCAGAAGATACCAGGCATTTAATTCTGCCTCCGGCACTTCATTCTCCGTCAATTTCCGGATTCCTTCCCGGTACAAATCCTGTAATGTCATAGGTTCCTCCCGGCGAGATCACTGCTCTTTTTCTTCAGTCGGTGCTGCTTCATCAAAATACCGGTCAAGTGCCTGCAGGATCTCATCGTTTTCATCCTCGACATCAACCACTTCAAATCCCTCTTCGTCCGGCTGTTCTTCTTCATCCTCATAATGTGCTAAGAAGTCCCGCCAGTCAAATACAGCCTCCACCGAAGAGATCGCCACTTCCAGCATACTGTCATCCGGTTCCCTCGTTGTCAATGCCTGCAGCCAGAGCCCCGGCTTACTCAGTACATTGATCACCGGATTTTCGGACTTTCCGGCAAGCGAAATAAATTCAAAGGAAATTCCCGCAATCACCGGAATCAATAAAATTCGAAGCACCATACGAACCCACATATTCGGTACGGAAATAAACATAAACAGCAGAATGCTCACAAACATTACAACCAGCATAAAACTGGTTCCACAGCGCTTATGTACCATCGTCTGTTTTTTTGCGTTTTCGACCGTTAATTCCATTCCATTTTCAATGCAGTTGATGCACTTATGCTCTGCACCATGATACATAAATACCCGGCGGATATCCTCCAGCAGAGAAATCGCTTTTACATATCCGACAAAAAGTGCAACACGGATCACACCTTCGATCAATCCACGTAACTGAATCGACGGAACAATCTTATGAAGTTTTTCTGATATAAAAAATGGCAATAATACAAAAAGACCAATTGCAACAATGATGGCTGCTACAAGTGCCAGCCCCATCCACAGATCATTGGTTTTCTGATTTTCTTTTGAATTTTCTTTTGAACTTTCTTTTTCCTTTTCTTCTTCCTCTTCCCAAAAACTTGCCGAATAGTTTAAGGTTCCCATTCCCATCTTTAAGGATTCTGCAAAGGCAAAAATTCCTCGGATAATCGGGAGTTTCGCAATTGCATATTTTTCTTTCAGGCTTTTGTAATCTTCTACTTTGACTTCAATCTGTCCGTCCGGCTTTCGCACAGAAACAGCGTACCGGCTTTTTCCCTTCATCATAACACCTTCGATGACAGCCTGTCCACCAATTCCCGAATATTTCATATCCTGCCTCCAATCTGCATTAGTTCACATTTCATTTCTGCTCTATATAGAACAACTCCGCAGTTCTCAAGTACCTTGCGATACAGAAACCTGCGGAGCCTTTATGTGTTCACTCTCTGCTTATTTCAAGCCATATTTACGATTGAACTTATCAATCGCACCACGAGCTGCCATGGACTTCTGCTGTCCTGTATAAAATGGATGGCATTTGGAACATACTTCAACATGAATATCTTCTTTTGTTGAACCTGTTACGAATTCGTTACCACAGTTGCAAACAACCTTTGCCTGGTAATATTCTGGATGGATTCCCTCTCTCATGATTTTCACCTCACTACTTCTATTTTACTAAAAAATGTGTCATTTCTCAAAATCGGCTTTCTTATTGTACCACGCTTTGAAACAAAATGCAAGCAATTTTTAATGAAGCTTGATTTTACTAAAATGAAATTTTAAATTCCACTTTCCCACGGGTCGGTGGAATTCAGTCCTG
>ENA-ORTF01000737-ORTF01000737.1-human-gut-metagenome-genome-assembly--contig:-NODE-737-length-42245-cov-5.062005_pt1 | contig 42245 bp, 27 predicted proteins | sample MGYA00241908_ERZ509180 | MGnify/ENA primary metagenome ERZ509180 (study PRJEB26280, sample SAMEA2338814) | human gut metagenome | biome: human gut; feature: human-associated habitat; material: faeces... | reverse complement strand
AAATCCTTGTGTCACTGGTTCGATTCCCGTTGGCACCACAAAAAAAGGACTCGTAAAAACGAGTCTTTTTTTGTATTCGGACATTACTCACGACCGAGACACTCGGCAACATACAAAATATAGAGAAGCAGCGAAGACATTTCGACGAGAGTGAATATAATGCTTCCCTCTTCTCAAAATAAAAACGATAATCCGGCACAAACATCAGTCGCTACGATATCCGTGTTATAACGGTATTGTCCCCCTTTCAAATCAAGTTGCAACAGGTACTTCTTTCCTATTTGTCGAGAGCAGGTAAAAACGGCATAATAACCGACGTAATCGGAAGAAAGATTCTTATAATTATAACACCATGCGGATAGAAGGGCGTCATCGTCAATCGAGGAAGAAGTATGAAATAACCGACTATCAAAAGTCATAGCATAATTTCCACCTATTTCCAGTCGTAAAAACCAATCTTTCGACATGCGGGAAACAGACAGCGCTACCTCTGGCGTAATTTCTCTCACACTCATTTCCCGCAACGGATAGACATACTCTGCTTTTACTCGCCCATAATTTACTCGTGGTTGTACAGAATAATTCCACCCTTTTCTACGAACCGCTTCATAGAATCCCGAAAGGGTGAGTCTGTATACATGACTACTATACTGTTCGGCTTCTCCAATTTTCGGATAAATCTGGTTCGCCGCATCACCGAAAATATTTTCGGTCCCCAATTTCAATTCATAATTCCCAGTCAATTTTATACCCCAGCTCTCAATACCCGACAAACTTTTCCGATACAACAGCTCTCCGGCGAAAGTATGCCGCCCAATCCGAGCCATAGGCAATTCGTTCAAGGAAGATATAATCTTTTCACACGAGAAATAACGATACGCCACATTCCCCACGAAACCGATCGAACGCGAAGTGTGCACACCCAAACTTCCTCCCCATTCGTATCCGTTATAATACGTGGAATAATTATTTCCGGCAAATCGGTTATAATGCATTCCCAACCCGGTGAGATGATAGACTTTCGAAACACCCAGCTCACTATAAAATTTAATTCCGTTGGTTTGCTTGTACTTTCGTCCAGAGACCGAAATATCGAACAAATAGGAAGGAGATACCGGTATCGACAAACCTAAGGAAAGCGACAAATCCGACGTGGTGTTTTTAGGTCTCGGATCTATTCCTCGATAAGCGACGGAGGCCTCGTACGAAAAATTACCGCCCCATGTTATCGATTCATAACGAGCGGCATATCCCCCTGTAAAGCTATAAATCTCTTTCGACAAGTCTCCGCCCACCGAATCAGCCAACAAATAGGGGTACAACAGCTCCCAATCGGTGGTCTCGTTCCACTTCAAATTTTTCACACGTCCATTTCTATACAACGCATTTCCCCACAAACAATAATTCTTTTTTCGTATGTACGAATCGGCTTGAAAGCCTATCGACTTTTCACCGTCTCCCGATTGTAACAACACAGGCTCGCTCTCCGAAGTATATTGTCCGCCGACGGTTGCCCGCGTAAGAGACGAAGAATACCGGTCATAGCGTACCGCAGGATTACGATACGACAATTCGACAAAAGATGCAACTACCGATCGATGTTCCCACAGACGATCCCATATAGAAACCCGAACCGTATCTCCGGCTCGTAACTCACAGAGACACACCAAGCATAATACGCAAAAGACACACAACTTTTTCATATCCCTCTAATCTATCAACTCTTGACCTCTACTCCGTCATAGGTTTCCGTTTCGGCCTTCGTACCATTTGCATCTATCGCCGTATGCTGTTGCTCTATCAAAGAGGGCACACACTCGGTATTGAAATCGGCAGACGAATCGTTGGTATCCTTCAATACCCGACGACCGTCACGGGTGAGATAAAGCATTTTTCGACGCACACTTTTGAAATAGCGAGTCTTATCGTGGTCTATCGTACCACAGTGTGTCCACCCCCGGTCCAACGAAGGGGCCGTGACATTCCACACATACTCCGATTGTACACTGGTATTCACTGCATCGATAATCCATTCGTTCGGTACTTTATAGGCGGTTTGCTCCATCGGGAAAGTCCCGGCCGGTAAAACCATAACATAGGAATAGGTATATAAATTTTCGGTCAAGAATTTTTCTTTTTCAATGGGAATTCTCGCTATGGCAAATCCCCTGAATCCCCGATTGTGGAGAACCCAAAAACTTTTCGTGTAACAATACCACTTATCGAGATTAGGGACGGTCGGACTGTCTATATCCAAATGAGCGGGAACCGAGGATTCGTCATACCACTCATAATCCGCCCGACTCAAATCAAATGAATTGGGATTCGCGATACGATGGTCTATACCCGTATCGCAAAGAATAAACGACTCTCCGGGAGCGACCGGATAGTCTGTCCCGCTACCGGGGATTACATACACAGCCTGTACAGTCATGTGAGTGCTCATAATATCGGGGGTATAATCGAATTTTTGGGTCGTAACAAATTTCGACTCCATCAAAGCGACCCCATCGGCATATAGCATGTGGTCGGTATTGTTATAGATTTTCACATAACCATCTCCATAGTATTGTTTTCCAGAAGACTGCAATGTCCCGGTAAAAAATATTTCCTCTATAATGAAGTCGTCTTTATTCTCTACCTGATAACTACCGATAGTAACACTTCCTTGTGTTCCCATAAGCTCCAATGACCTAGCATACCCCGATAACAAAGTATGAATTGTGCTATCGGCAGTTTGATAAGTTATCGCAGCTTCATAAGAACAATCGTATAATCCCTCGGGCAATGTAATTCCTTTACGGGTCGTAAAACTGGTAACCATACCCGACGTAATATTTCGAAATTCAAAGGTTTCACTTTCCACAGAAATCCCCGACAAATCCGACGGATACCGGACATCGATTTCGACAGTCGTCCAACGTATATCCCGTTCCTCGTCACAGCTACAAAACAAAGCCAGCATGCATAAGGAAACACAGAGTGTAATTCTATTCATATATTTCATAATCAAAAATTTAATCGATCATAACGTAAAATTAAGTTCCATACCGAAATAAGGATCCACATTGCGCCGTATGAGCAGACCATTCATCTTATATGAAGGAAGATAATCTAGAATACGATTAGCGAACAATGACAATCTCAACCATTTGCCTATCGTTTTGGTCGCTTTCAGGTTTACATAAACGGCCGTGGGTATTGTCTGTTTTTTATACAAATCGCCGTTATATGTCTTTATAAGAAACTGCAATTTAGGATCGGCAGCCGACTCCTCGGTATAGGGATATAACTTTCCGTCGCTTGCTGCCATATAGCTCACCGGGACTCCATTTTTCCACATTACCCGAGTCGAAACAAACCACATGCACTGTACCGATGTGGAAAAAATCAACCCCCATTCGGGTATTTGAGTATCTAACTGAAAATTAGTATTAAACTGTTCGTTTACTCGACCGTCGTTCCAATCGTACAAACCCACGTATTCTTCCGAAACCGGACGGTTGTCCACTACATCGGCCACAGTCTCGAACATAGGACGACTATTCGTATATACCGAACGGAACCAAGCTCCGTTTATAACGACGGCAGTCCTCAGTGCCGATATACGTTGTGAAGTAAATTGAAACTCGATACCCTGTTTATCGATGCGGCTCCCGTTGGCCGACTGTCTATAACCGTTCAACGCCTTCATATCGGTATAAGGAATGTCTTCCAAAGCAGGAGGCCCTTGTAACCCAGAGGCATCGACTGCCGAATGGTCATACTTCCGATAACTGAACGGAGCATAAAAAGAGGAAGTCCGAAATCCCGATGTAAGATTTTCATGAAAATAAGTTACCGACAACCGGTTTCCCTCAAATGAAATATCGCCTCGTACTTCCCACTTATGATTACGAGCCGGTTTCAAATCATAATTGGTTATATCTTCGATATAAGTAATTATATTTACCCGACTATATTCGAGCGGTTTATTCACATCGTAATAATTGAGTTGCACTATATCGTTATACCACAAATCGGGATAAAGATAGTCGAGCGTAGGCATCTTGGTCGTCACACCATAACCTCCCGAAATCGAAATGTGCAAGTCTCTCCCAGCGACAGGAATCGCAGGGAAGCTCCATTGTGCATTCGCACGAGGATCTATATAAGGCTTTCCTTGTAACAAATATCGCTCGCTCATTCCTATCTGTGTCACAGAACGAGCTCCTACTTGCAGTTCCAATTTATTCTTCCCCAGCAAGAACAATGTATTTCCTTCCAAAAAGAACGACAGATTCTGCAAGGCCGGAATATCGCTATAAGCCCGAGGGCGAGCCCCCCAGCTCGTCGAAATAGGGTGGGATAAATCATAGACTTGCCCCTTCCCGAAATTTTTGGAATAATTCCATTCGCCACCGGCTTTGGCGTTCAACCGATATTTTGCACCTTCCCAGCCGAACTCCCCTTTGGCTTTCAGAAAAGCATTCACCGGTTTCCCATCGCATAAAAAATCAGCCACATACTCCGAAAAAAGATAAGTACCGTCATGAACCCCGGGCTCTTTACCGGTAGGTGCAACCGTCGCTCGCTGAGGACTAATAAGCTTCGTCCTTTTCAACTGATCGGACTGAGCGCTCACCGACGCATCGAGATTTACCGTTTTTATCCATTTTAACCGAGGAAACGTCCATTTGAAATTGTTTGTCAAAGAAGCTCTGTTATACGACGATTTATATTTGTCTATTTTTTGATAGCTCAAATTGGGATCTGTCTTCACGTTATCGAAAGATCCCGTATAATCCGCACTCGGTGTCCATGTCATCTCCCACTTATCCCGCCTCCATAACTTCGAAATGCGAACAGAAAAATTCACTCGCTTATAATTTTCAAGATTATTCCGGGGATCTACTTTCGAGTCCAAAAAACCACCGTCGACATTCAATGTGAAATCATGGTTGGGAACTGTAAAACCTTTCCCCACCGAAAACAATTTGCTATATTCATCGGCTTTAAAACGAGCTGTAAGGGGTGTCGCCTTTCTCACTCTCTTTATATTTACCATACCACTGGTAAGATTTCCGTATTCGGCCGAAGGTATACCCCGCACAATCTCGACACTTTCTATATCGTCTGTTGTCAGCGTGCGCATATCTACCCCTTTGTTCGTCATATTTCTGAGCGATTCCGGCGAGGTCCCGTCCGAAGAAGTTCCCCCGGGAATATATTGCAGATTCGCATCGCCGTTAAGAGGAGCTCCATCTACTAAAAAAAGAGTTCCCAACGATGTAATGGCATAATCGGGATTGGAATATTGTTCTCCCGATGAATTCAGCGTTCCCGTTTCTCTCAACTGTATGGAATTGACCTGTCCCATCGAAGGTGTCTTGGATATATTCCCCGGAAGCAGCTCCAATAAATCGCTAAAACTGGTAGGCTGCAAATGGGTCATCATTTCGCGATTTATCTTCGACGAGCTTACCAGCCCCTGCGACTCCCGCGCCGTCACGACAATTTCGTTCAACGAATTTCCCGAAGGGGCCATTTTTACGGTCAGCTTCGTATCACGTTTCAGTGTAACCCGTTTTTCATAACGATCGTATCCCACATAAGTAATACGCAGTATATAGTCGCCCGGATGCACAGAGGGAAAAGAAAATACTCCGTTATCTTTGGACAACACCGAATGAACCTCATCTCCATGCAGCAATTGTACCGTTGCAAACGATAACGGGTCTTTCGAACCTATATCCGAAATTACCCCCTCGAAAGAAACCGTAGCTACTTGCGATACATTCACAGAGTACATAGTCTCTATTCCCACATAACTTATTAATATAATGAAAAATAATCGAAGTCGCATGTCTTAATTTTTGTGGGCAAAAATACAAAATGCATAAATCTCGCGCCCTCACCAAAAATGGCTATTCTATGTCTAAAAAATACCTATATATCATTATTGTAGCCCAATTATGCAGAAAATAACTTTGCGGTGTCGAATTAAAAAAAATTTGTTATGAAAAAATTCTTACTTTCTACACTCCTCTTTATCGGAGGAATTTTAGGATCGATACAGGCAGAGGGTCCTGTATTTCAATGGGCGAAATCCTTAGATGGAAATCCCGGGAACGGAGGTGACAATGCTCACAGTTTGATAAAGAGCAGCGACGGAAAAATTCTGGCGCTCGCACAATTCGGGTCGAAGAAAGACAACGATCCTGTTTACTATGGAGATGACATTGTCGGCTACGGCTGTGCTACTCAGGCAAACTCCGACAATTGTAATATCGTTCTTCTCAAATTAGATTCGGACGGGTCTAAAATATGGAGCCTATATAGCTTCTCCGGCGATGTAAGCATCTCTTCGAGTTCCATTGCCGCCACTTCTGACGGAGGTGCTGTCTTAGCATTAAAAATGAGATATGCATCCGGTATGACCGATAAAACCCCAGCATTCAAGGATGCCAAAAACAACACCGTGACCATACAAAACTGGAATACCGGTTACCGTACATACTATGCGGTTCTACTAAAAGTCAGCTCGGAAGGAGTTATCGAATGGAACAAATACATCGAAATAGACAACAGCCCCGAAGCCGCCGCTACTTATTACACAGAAGGTACACCAGACGGCATTTACCCTTATGCTACCACCACCGACAAGAACGGGAACATCTATTTAGCCGGGAATTATCGTAAAACCATGACTTTTTACACGGCAGAAAATTCGCCTGTACAACTAATCCCTCACAACACCGTAAACTGGAACGGTGATTCTCAAAAGACAGTAGGAGACTTGTTTATCGTAAAACTCGACGACAAAGGGAATTATTTGGGCCACTTTACAACCACAGTCTCCGGCACAATCGAAAGAGAACAAATAACCCATCTCATCTACGACAACGGTAAACTCTATTTCTACGGAACTGTAAAAAACAGTAACGAAGGCTCGATCAATTTAGGCTCGATCAACCTCATGCCTTCGTCGTTCGACGACATTCTCATCGGGGAAATCGATACCAACTTAGACGTGAAATGGGCAAAATTAATAACAGCATTCGGAGCCAGCGACAGCAAGCACACTACCCAGACCAAGAACATGGACTATATAAACGGAAGTCTTTACCTTTCGGGAATGATGAAAGGAGGGTTCGCCCCTTATGGAGAAGAGAAAGCCCGAATAGCCTCTAAATCTACTCCGCTCAATGGGTTTGTAATCAAATGCGATGCTTCAAACGGAGAATGGTTAGGAGGTGTCTCTGCCGACGAACAAGGTATCGGTGGTTATTTCGGAGTAGCCAAAGGAAAAGAAAACAATCTCTATGCCTACGGGTATAGCTGGGCAACCCCCAATAAAGGTATTTGCCTAACCACGATAGATGAATCCAGTTGGGAAAAAACAGAAAAGATAGCCCTCATAACCGAAACCGGTATGGGTACAGCTTGGAGCTGTTTGGCAGACGGTACAAATTTCTACTCCTTTTCAAGAGGTAATAAAGCCGTCAATTTCTATAATTCCGAATTTACCTTACCTGCACCCACAGGTTGGGGAATGTTCATATCGAGCTGGAAACTCGACGATATAGCCACAGGGATAGAAACTCCAAATTTAGCCGGAAACGATACACGAATATACGGAGTGCAAGGAGGAGTAGTCGTCAATACCGAAGAACCTATCGATGTGTATATCTACAACATCACCGGCGCACTGGTTAAACAAATAAAAGTAACCGGCAACGAAACAATAGAACTTCCCAAAGGTATATATATCGCCAATAAGCAAAAAGTCATGGTTTACTAAATCATGGTTTATGAAATGTTTATATTTATAGAACGGTGGCGCATGCCACCGTTCTTTTTGCATCAATCGAACAAACCAAAAATCCCGAACAGAGGAAACCTCTGCTCGGGATTGGGATCACATATCCTACCTATCTAATAACTTATCGATTATTCTCTTTATCGATTGCGGCTAACCGTGCATACATTTCTACCATAGCGAACTGTGTCAACAGCCACTTCGAATCGTTTTTCGTTTTTCCGCTCCAATCATCGTTAAACAATCCGTTTTTCTCACGCATTTCCGTCCAAGCGAAATCCAGATTTTCCCTAAAAGCATCGATATACAAACTATTATGATCTATACCATACAGCTCAACGAATCCCCTAAACATAATAGCGGTAAACCAAACATCACCCCGATTCAGTACTTTATATTTACGATCCGACTGCGAATCGTGGCTAAAAAAACGATTGTAACAGGCAGCAGCCAGCCGTTGGGCCTCCTGCAAATATTTTTTTTCACCTGTAATTCGATACAAAAGCGCTGCCGATTGCATCATTTGTCCACTGTTATAAGCAAACTTCGCCCTACCGATTTCTCCGTTCAAACTCTTATTATCGAAATATAAACCGTCTGCGGGATCTTGCAGATTTTCTTTCGTCCACTCATACAATCGAATTCCTGCTTGTAAGTAGGAACTATCGCCGGTCGCTAAAAAGAGTTTCGAAGCATACACCGACCCCGGAGCATTGGAACAGGTATTTTTCCCGTTCTTTTTCTGCTCGCACCAATATATGCCATATCCCAATTTATCATCGGTTCCACTTTCTATAAACCGCCAAACCATCTTGGCTTGCGAGAGATATTCTTTTTTCCCGGTCAATAAATACAAGTCGGTAAAATCGAGCCCTATCCAAATATTATCGTCATAGAATCTATCGGAAACCGGAGCCGTGTTTATATACGAAGCATACGCTGTCGGAGTTCTCTGCGTGTCGAGATACATTTCCAGCCCGGGACGAACCGTTTTAGTCAATACCTTTCGGAAATCGGACTTCGGTTTTACTTCCAGAAGAGCCGTAACGGCCGACAGGCTCCCCGAAAAAGGCCACAGATAGGAATATAGTTTCTGTTGCTCGGCCTGTTCTTGATTAGAAAGATAGGAGACTTTCAAATGGTTGTCAAAGGGATAAGTCTCCCTGAATAAAGGGACATCTTCAACTCCATAAAGTTTTTCAATGGCCTTGAACGTATCGGCCGCACGAGTATAGTTATCGTTCCCTGCAAAACTTTTTCCTGAAAAGAACAAAAGAAAAGCGAGCGCAAAGCAACGACCAAGCATAATTGAGAATAATTTCTTCATACGATTTTACAATTTTCCTTTCGGGGAAATTTCTGTTTCCCGGCTTTTTCCATCGATATAAAAACGAGCAAAAAAAATCACCGAGCAGAGGACACCCCCCGGCCCGGTGAAAAACAGAAAGATATTATTTAACTATTACTTTATTGGAATACACAGCGTTACCGCAATTTACCCGAACAATGTACACGCCGCCATGAGCCATATCGAAAGAACAATCGGAAACCATCGCTGTCGAAGCGACACAATTGCCCAACAAATCGAACACCATAACGTCATCGACAACAGCGCCATTGGTCAAAACCTGAATAGTCGACCCACTGACTGTCACAACGGGCTTAACAGCTGCCGAAACTTCCTCAATGGCAGTGGGATCGCCTTGTTCTACCAACAGAGTCAACGCATTGAGATCGACCGTCAACTTGTAATAGCCATCGGAGGGAACGGTAAACTTATTGTCATGGTTACCGGTAGTAAAATAGGAAATCGTATACGTTTCACCTAACGTAATGAGTTGATTTCCCTCTTTTGTTTGATCGAATACAAAACAGTTTTCCCAATTTCCGGCAATGAGTTGATTGATAAATTTGAATTCCGTATCACCGTCTTCGGTGTTCTTGGCATACAAAAATCCATTCCATGTAAACACGCCTTCGCTTACTCTTGTCATTTCAATTCCGTCCTCGGTTTTCCAAGCTCCCGGTTCTCCTTTCATGGCACTACCGATCAGATATAAATGATCATAGTCGATTTTTGTAACCTCCATTTTCACGGTATTCAAATCGATCGTAATCGTATAAGTGGCCGTAGAAGCAATTTGGTATTCCGCAGTGGCGACTCCATCGGCACTGAAAACCGGTGTATAAGTGCCCGATTTAACCTCCGATGCATTCGCAGGATTCAAAGATTGGCTATTGTCGTTACTTACGATATAGAAACCGGTCACGGGTTCTCCCACTTCAAGTTTTCCTTTCCATGTATAAACGCCGTTCGCTTCTTTCGTCATAGCGACTCTTTCGGGGAATGCGCTACCGGCTAAATAGGCCTGTCCGAATTTCTCGACATCAAGAATGTCCAAAGAACTTTCTGTCAAAGTCATCGTTTCTGCATCCAAGTCGATCGTAATCGTGTATACCCCGGTTTTTTCTACTTGGAAAGAGGTGTCATAACCTCCGTGTTCGCCTTTGTCATACAACTTTGCGGGAACACCCGGAGTGACAATTTCGTGATCGGGCACATCGGGATTAGGTGCAAGACAAGGATCCCAGCCTCTTCCTACCAAGAATTTGAATCGACGGTCTCCCGTTTTATCCAATAACTCTCCCGTCCACGTAAATTGGCCGTCTCCGACCTTCGTCATTTCAAGAGCATCCTTAGGGCTCCAACCTGCTGCACAAGCATCTCCGACAACATACAAATTGTCATAATGATTGATAGCCGACATACCGAATACGGCCAACAAACACGCGATTAAAAATGTAATCTTTTTCATAATTTTTATTATTAAGTTTAACAAAAGAATCTACTTTACCGACCTATCAATACCTTTTTGGTAAATACCTTATCCTCAGTATGCACCTTTACGAGATAAACTCCTTTCTCATCTACCGACAAAGAAGCCCGACCACCGTCGAAACTGCCTTCTTTAAGGATTTGTCCGAGCGAATTATAGACCCAATAATCGGTAGAAGAAGACTGCTCGATAACGATATGTTTGTCAAGAGCATAAACCTTCCTCACCGGCTCGGCGCTCTCAGGGGTCTCGATAGCGGTAGTACCATCGGCATATTTCGACAGAGTCATGCGGTCTATATTAGGGCCATACTCCGAATTATTCCCGATTTCCACCGTATTGCTTGCCGTGTGATCGAGGTCTACCCATATAGTTTTATGGGCCAAATTACCGCCGCTCGTTCCTCCTGTACCGACAAATGAGACCTCTTGCCAAGAATCCATATTACCGTTCATCTTTACATAGGCCGTACAAGGGGCATCGGACATATAGTAAACGGTCATCGCATAAGTGCCCGATTCAGGGACTTTTACATCGTTGAAAGTAATGGAACGTCCATTCCCTATCGAAGCCACATATTTCCCACCCGAGCACAAACTATCTGTATCGGTCTTAACCGGTACACCGAACGGAATCGTATTGCCATCGGCCTCAGCCTCATATTTCATGAAAATAGGTTTAGGAAGTTGCGAAGACGTAGAGAACAAAACAGCCGCTCCCCCATGTTTTAACAAATCGATCGACACCGTATCTTTCGATGTCAAATTTCCTTTCCATTCGAATTGAATTTCCGACGGACATTCACCATCTTTATAAATGTACGCATTGTATCGTTCACCGGAGGATAAAAACGAAAGAGGAACGGACACGGTGCGGGCATCGTGTGTCAGCGAAGCGAAATACCACTCATTGCCTTTGCAGCGTACGATACTTACATATTCGTCGGGAACAGCTTCAAGGCAGCGGGTATCGTCCCATGCAGCCGGTACAGTCTTTAAAAATTCCCGGGCAATGTTATATTCGATATTTTCGGGAGCGTCGCCGATATGTTGTACTCCCGATTCAAAAACTACCGATAAAGCCAACTGGTGCGCTGCTGTCGTCTTTTGATGGATGCACCCGTTTTTATCGGCAAAATCTACCGGGACATAATCGGTCGACCCGATAGCCCCTCGGATAATCGCCGAGTTTATATTGTGGATATCGGGAAAAGTCGTAAAAACCGTATTCTCCAACACGGCCTCAGATGTCAGCAAATGCGGCCATGTTCTCCTCAAACCGGTCGGTTTAGTACAGGCATGTAAATTAAGTAACAACTGCTTTTCGGCCGTTACCTTCAAAAGCAAATCGTATTTCTTCATCATAGCCTGATCGTCACTTTCCCAAAAATCGACTTTCAACCCTTTAACTCCTTGTGCCTTCCAATTCTGTACCATAGAAGCCATCGCCGACTCATCGGAAGGAAGCGAGTTTTGATTCACCCATACGAACACTCCCACCGATTTGGAGGATGCATAATCCACTACCTCTTTCAACGAAACACCGTTCTGCTCCCAGCATTTGTCCAATGTGAAATATTCCCAACCTTGCTGTTTAGCCCAATCTATATATTTCTTAATGTTACTCATGCTAAGATAATCGGAGTGGAAGTCTTCTCCGCCGAAATTCCATACAGCACGTCCGGGTTTTACCCACGACAGATTAGTCAAGGCCGTTTTATCGTTCAAATTTTCCAATATAACCGACTCTGCTATCGATTCTAAGGAACCCACCATGAGAACTCTCCACGGCGTATACAAGGGAAGGGTAGCAGCGACATTCCCAACCAGCCGGTAACCGTAGGCTTTCGTCTCTTCATTCACAAACAACGAGCTTCCACAATAATTCCCATTGACCATCGCTTCGGTCAACAACAGATAATCGCTTCCCGTATGAACCAGCAATGGCAACGGGGTATATAGTTCACATGCCATAAATTCTGTATCGTTCTCTTCATAAAGAGCCTGATTATTTTTGGTATATTGCTGTGAATAAACTTTTTCCTGTCTTACCGGCAAACATTCGCTATTTTCGGCATAAACCGAAATGTCTCCGCTACCGAGAATCGCATAGCGGTAAGCCACGCCATCGTCATACACCCGAAAAATAAATTGTACGGTATGTCCGTCTTTATTACATGAAACTGTCGCCTCTTTATATGTATTATCATATCGACTGCGCTTTCCCGACGGTAAGCTATACGAATCGTCCACCAAACGTTCGGTAAAAGAGGGTTCGCTCAATCCCGTTGAAAAATCGCCTACCGAAGTGGTAATTCCCAAAGCCGATTTTTCCACAATAGAGGTAACTCCTTTCACGACCTTATAATACAAAGCATCGTTATCGCTCACGACAACAAGTTTTATAGAATCGGAGGGAGAGACGGTTTCTCCGACGACAGTCTCTCCCCATACCGGGCAGGCTCCTGCCATCATCGCGCCGACCAAAAGACCATATATACATTTATTTTTCATTGTCAATATTTACTTCCTGTTTCTACAATAAAGCTACTTCACGATTACTTTTTGCACGACTCGTTCTTGCTGTACAATTATCCCCACCAGATAAGCACCGGGCGGAACAGGTATTCTATTCACACAACCTGTTATCTCGCTCTCGTACACAATTTGGCCGGACAAGTTCACTACTTTACAAAATCCATCGGAATCCATAGTAATTACAATCTCGCGATTTTGCGTAGCGACATCGATTCTTTCGGCTACCGGTTTTGTAACAGAAGACGGTTTGTCACTGCCGAACAACTGCCATTTCAAAAGCTGAAAGGAGTCGGCTCCGTTATTTTCGACCGTTCTCAAACGATAGCCTTTATATAATTTAGTACCATTTACTGCGAATTTCATAGTTGCATACCGGCAAGGGAATACAAATCCATTGACTTCGCTTACGGCTTCCCAGTCTTTGTCAAAGCCTTCGACGACCCAACTCTTAGGGTCTCTCTCAGGATAATCCTGACACGAAGTCAACGTATAATAGTCCAATCGATACGGTTTATCCAGTTCTACCTCGACATTGAATACCGGGCTTTCGTCGCTATAATACTTCCGTTGCATATCCCGGTCGAAAAGATTAAAATATCTTTCGTCGGCAATCGTAAAGGCTCCGAGCGGAGAACCTATCACATTGGAAAAGACATCGACATTTTCGGTAATATCTGCCGGGAAATTTTTATGATCGGCCGATTCGTAATAAGGTATCCCGAACAATTGTATTTCCCCGACATTCCGCCCTTTCGTATCGATACGATAATATCGGGCTGCCTTGCCTGCATCCGCATGGGGTTGACGGCTTATCGTAAACAAGGTAGCCGCGCTGTAACGGGTAGAGCCTCCGGAATTCAATTGCGAGTAATTTCTCCCGTCGACCGAATATTCAAGGCTCCATGAATCGACATTTTGAGATGTCACTTCTCCCTCGGAAAATAGATAACCCGTAACCAGACAAGGGTCTGTACAGGTAACATATATGTAATCCGAAGCAGCCTGTAAATCATAAACCGTGTATTCATCGTTATCATTCAGGGCAGACCCGGAAATATCTTTTCCACCAATCGTGATTGCAGCATTGTCGGTAAGGTCGTAAGCGTAAGCTGCTTTCATCTTTTCGGGCTTCGGCATTTTAACCTCGGTCTCCCAGATTTCAAATTTATCTATATTAGGGCCACCGCCATTGTAAGGAGTGATTTTTATCGTATTATCGCCCTTATCGAGATAAATATACGAAAGCATCATACCGACCGGAGGGCGGTTCCAATCTTCTGTCGTCTCCGTCATACCTATCACCACCGGTGCATAAAATCCCGTTTGGACGGCTATGGAACGTATGAACATGCTCGTGTAATAGGTACGGAACTCATAAGTGCCCTCCTTATCGACATAGACATTCCTAAACAAAATCTCGGATCCATTGTCGTTGTCCCCCACATAGGCATCTCCCGAATATCCATTCACATATTTGACCTTTACCGGAGGTGTGAGAACCGCATCCTCTGCTTCCAAGACTAAAAGCGGATTTTGAGCGCACAAGCCGGCAGCAGGCAACAAAGAGAGTAATAAAATCTTAAATTTTTTCATTCCTTCGCAAACTACAATTAAGCATAAGAACCACTTAGAATCTTTCCTAAGCCAAAGATTCCAACAGGGATATTTCACAGTCGAAAAGGATAGAGAAACAACCGTTGTCCGAACAATATATGTACTTACACGAGTTTTTCATGTTGGTAACATTCCAAGGGTTTTACATATCTATGACACAAAAAACATCATACACCCTTATACCAAATGAAAAAAAAATTTTACTACCACAAATAGCTGTACTGATCGCCTAAAATTTTTTTGATTTTTTTCAAGGCCGTGGTTATCTGACCCTCAACGGTTTTTACCGAAATATTCAACCTCCGAGCTATTTCCTGATTCGTAAGATTCTCACTTCGGCTAAGCAAAAAAATGTTCCGACATTTGTCCGGTAAAGAAAAAACAGCCTCCTGAATCAAACGATATAATTCCTCGGTTTCAAGAGTAGACACACTGGTATTGATCGTAGAGACTTCCACTCCGTCGAGACCTACCGTCTCTTTCTTTTTTCTCAATTCATTCAAACACTTATTTTTCGCTGCTTGGAACAAATAGGCTTTCAGTGAAAGCTGTATCTGAAATGTCTCTCTGTTTTCCCATAAATAAATAAAAATATCCATCGCCAACTCTTCTGCCACATTCTTATCGTCCAAGTGGAGATATATGAAACGGCACAAAGGAGTAAAATATGTTTCAAATAAAGATTTGAACGCATCCTCATTTCCTTCACGAATTTGCCTAAGCAATGATATGTCATTAGTGATATTCGCTACCATCTTCATAGGAAAACTATGCAAAGAAAATAATATTATTCAAGATAAAAAAAATAATGTTCGCAGCAAAAATAAAAAAATATAAAAGTCTCGAAAGATTTCTACTTCCTGATTACAAAGTAATTATAAAATGGATACCTATACCAATCAGACATTTTTTCTTTTTTATTATCTACACATATAAGGGTCAAGCCCGATTTTTGTGTCTAAGTAATTGAAATCTTAAAATTCCATCAAACATGAATAATAATCTTCCGTGGGATATAATCATCGCTAAATTCGAAGGAATCTCCCTATCAGAAGAAGAGCAATCGCAGCTACAAAACTGGTTAGCGGCCGATGACAAAAACAAACTTCTTTTCGATGAACTGAAAACCCTTTGGGATAGCATCCAAGCAAAATCTGCCAACTACAATCCCGATGTAGATTATTATTGGAAAAAATTCCAAGCCTATATTCACAAAGATACTATACAGAAAGAACCTATAAAGGTAAAAAAGATTGTTCCCCGGTTACATTTCGGCAAGAAACTAAACCGCATTGCCGCAGCTGTCAGTTTATTATTAATCGTTTCGGGGATAGGGTATTATTTCTTTTCCAGCAACAAATCTTTGAACAGAGAGACAATTGTCCAAACTTATTCGACAATTACAGGAAAATCGAAATTCATACTTCCCGATGGCAGTGAAGTATGGTTAAATTCACATTCGAAGCTGGAATACAAAAATCTTCATGCCGACATGCGAGAAGTCGAATTGAAAGGCGAGGCTTTTTTTAAAGTTCAGCACGATGAAAGGCCGTTCATTGTCAAGACCAGCGACATAGCGGTAAAAGTGCATGGTACGCAATTCAACGTAAGCGCCTACCATGCTGACGAAAAATCGGTAGTGAGCCTATACGAAGGTTCGGTATCGATGCATGTATTGGGCGACGATAGCTCGAATTGTTACCTGAAACCGGGGGAAGAAGGCTCTCTCGACAAGAAAGACAAAACGATTCGGGTTGAAAAAGGAGACGTAGAATTTGCAAAAATGTGGACTAACGAAAAAGTCAAACTGGAAAACAAAAACCTTCATGAAGTTTGCAAATATCTTTCCAAATGGTATAACGTGAAAATCATCATCGACCCGGCTTTGTCCGACGATCAATCTTACACGTTTACCCTCCATGACCAAAGTCTCGAAGATATTATTCGTATCATGTCGAACATATCTTCGATAAACTACCACTTTACAGAAGACAACACATTAATGATAACCCTTTAAACACATGATTGCCTATGACGATACATTAAAGACAAAGCACCTATGTAGAATGAATGATTAAAAATTTTTATTCTTAAACTCAAAAATTAAAAAAAAGAAAGAGAACTTATTAAGTTAACTTTAATATACCCATGATATGAATCTAAAGAAAAAATTGGCTGTATTTCTAGCCATTTTATTCTCCTTGAACTTGTTTGCTCAAGCACCGGGAGAAACCATAACAATTTCTTTTCAAAACATTCCATTATCCGAGGCTATCAAAAAAATAGAAAGTGTAAGTAAATACACGTTCTTTTACGATGCCTTAAAATTGAATGTCGATCAAAAAGTATCGCTGAACGCCCAAAAGACACCTATTCAACAAGCAATATCCCAAATGCTTGGAAATTCGGGTATTAAATTTGAAATTAAACAGTCTCAAATCATCTTATATAACAAAAACGTATCCTCTGATGAAAAAAAGATTTCCATACGAGGAAACGTTACAGATGTCAACGGCGAGCCGCTTATCGGTGTAACCGTCTCGGTAAAGGACAATCCCTCTATCGTGACTATCACCAATGTAGATGGTATCTATGACATAAAAGTGCCCGATAAAAGTGCCATACTACAATTCAAATACATCGGGTTCGCTTCTCGTGAAGAAGCTGTGAATAGCCGGAAAATTATCAATGTGGTGTTACAAGACGCAGCGACCCAACTCGAAGATGTCGTAGTCGTTGGATACGGTGTACAGAAGAAAGCATCGGTAGTCGCAGCTATCACCAGTGTGAAACCTCAACAATTACAAGTAGGGACGACTCGTTCGTTGAGCAACGACCTCGCCGGTAACATCGGGGGTATCATCGCCGTTCAACGTTCCGGTGAACCGGGTTACGACAACTCCGAATTCTGGATTCGCGGTATGAGCTCTTTCAAGGGCAGCAACTCCCCGCTCGTACTTGTCGATGGTGTAGAACGCTCCTTGAACAACCTCGATATTTCGGAAATAGAATCGTTCTCGGTACTGAAAGATGCTTCGGCAAGTGCCGTGTACGGTGTACGTGGTGCGAATGGTGTAATCCTTATTACAACCAAACGAGGACATTCCGGTAAGACGAACATCAACGTATCGGTGGAACACTCTATCACTCGTCCGGCCAAATTACCCTCGTTCCTCAATGCGGCAGATTACCTTACGCTCTTGAACAATATCAATATCCAAGAGACGGGGACAGAACTTTATTCGCCGGAACTAATAGATAAATACCGCAGCGGATACGATACCGAACTATATCCCGATATAGATTGGATAGATGCAATTACAAAAGACGTCGCTCACAACACGAGGGCCTCGTTCGACCTTTCGGGAGGTAACGAGAAATTGCGTTACTCTTTCGTCGGCGCATACTATAACGAAGCAGGTATTACCGAGAGCGACAAAACTCAAAACTGGAACTCCAATATCTCGGTGAATCGATTCAACTTGCGTACCAACGTAGACATGAACGTCACCTCCTCTACATTATTGACATTCAACATCGGCGGATACCTTCAACAGAGAAACGCACCGAAAGATGGTATCGACGATATTTTCGGCGCTGCATTCAAAGCTACGCCGTACATGGTTCCGCTGATTTATGAAAACGGGGCCCTTCCCAAACCTCGTGAAAATGAAAACCCGTGGGCCAAACTGACACAATCGGGTTTCAAACGTGAGGCAGAAAGCAAACTGGAAACCTTGTTCGCCGTGGAACAAGACTTAAAATGTATTTTACCCGGTTTGAAAATAAAAGGTATATTCTCTTACGACTACTATTCACGAAACGGAGTAAACCGGGGCAAAGCTCCCCGTTACTATTCGCCGGCCACGCAACGCGACCCGGTGACCGGAGAGTTAATACTGACGGTTCTGAGCGAAGGAGACGAATTCTTGGGCTACGAAAGATGGGAAGACTATGGCAATTATAGCACCTACTTAGAAGGAAATATCACCTACGACCAACGATTCGGAAATCACTCGGTAAGCGCATTGTTGTTGTACAACCAACGCAACTACGACGACGGTGACCAAGTGCCCTATCGTACACAAGGTTTCGCAGGTCGTGCGGCATATACATACGCCGACCGCTATATCGCAGAGTTCAACTTCGGTTATAACGGTTCCGAGAACTTTGCAAAAGGCAACCGTTTCGGTTTCTTCCCGTCTATCGCTGCGGGCTGGATTGTTTCGGAGGAAGAATTCATGCGTCCGGTACAAAACTACATCAATAAATTAAAACTGAGAGCTTCTTACGGTTTGGCCGGAAACGACCGCTTTTATAACGACGACGGTTCTCAAAAACGTTTTGCCTACATCACTACTATCGGTTCGACCGACGGCTACAAATGGGGTAACTCCAATGCTTTCTACGAAAAAGGAGGTTTGCGCGAAGGTGATCCCGGTGTTGAGTCCCTGACTTGGGAAACCGTGAAAAAGGCCAACGTCGGAATCGAACTGGGCTTGTTCAAAATGGCCGAATTGCAAGTAGACTTCTTCCATGAAAGAAGAGAAGACATCTTCATGCAACGAAAGAACATACCGTCATCGGCCGGCTTCCCCTCCGCTCCGTGGGCGAACTACGGTATCGTGACAAACAAAGGCTTCGATATTTCATTGGATTTGAACAAACAAATCAACAAAGACTGGTTTATTTCGGCTCGGGCAAGTGTTACCTACGCCAAGAACAAAATCATAGAACAAGACGAAGATTTAGGTGTACTCGGCACTTACCGTTCGAGCACCGGCAAACCGGTAGGCCAGATTTTCGGTTTGGTTAACGACGGCTTATATACCGAAGCCGATTTCGAAGACGTAACGACCGGTAAGTTGAAACCGGGACTGCCGGTTCCAAAATTTTCGGATAGAGTTTATCCCGGAGATATAAAGTATTTGGATCTCAACGGTGACAATGAAATCACAGAAACCGATAAAACCGCCATCGGAGGTACGGTCAATCCCGAACTCGTATATGGTTTCGGTATTAACCTGAGCTATAAAAATATCGATTTCGGAGCTTTCTTCCAGGGAAACGGCCGCACCTATCGTATCATCGGAGAAAACCAAAAGAACTTCTTACCCGGTTCTACCATCGGAGCCGAAGGTAACATATTCACCAATGCATCGGATGCATGGACAGTCGACAACCCCAGTCAGGACGTATTCTATCCGAGACTCCACATGGGTTACAACGCCAACAACGCCCAAGTATCGGATTGGTGGTTGAAAGATATGAGTATGTTGCGGTTGAAAAATGTAGAATTGGGATATTCATTCTCAAAAAATCTTATCAAAAAAGCTGCAATGGAGTATGCCCGTATATTCGTTCGCGGAACAAATCTTTTGCAGTTCTCCAAGTTCGACCTGTGGGACCCCGAACTGAATACCAGCAACGGTTTGAAATACCCCATCATGGCCACTTATTCTATCGGACTACAAGTAAGATTCTAAACCTATTAATATAAAAATTATGAAACATACAATCGTTAGATATACATTAGCTATCATCGGTCTGTTTTCGGTCACTTCCTGTACCGATTATCTGGACAATGCTCCCGACGATATTTTAACATTGGATATGGTATTCAACAGTAAGAACCGTACCGAGGAATGGTTGGCCGGTATCTATGACGGAATCCCCGACCCCTACACGCCCATGATGCGTAATTACGATGCCTATGCCGATGATTTCTCGCCTTCGCAAGACTGGCGGGCATTCTCCGACTGGGATTGTATCGACAAAATCTTAGGCAACTGGACTCCCCAAAGCGAGTGGAAGGGGAATTTTTGGAGCGACTTTCCGGTGAGAATACGCGAGGCTTACATTTTCTTAGACAACGTCAAGGCTCTGCCCGAGCAAGAGGTCTATCAAGCCGATGTGGACAACATGAAGGCCGAGGCACGTTTCTTAATTGCCTACTACTATTATCTGTTGGTGAATACCTACGGAGCCATACCGTTCCAAACTTCACTGGTCGACATGAACGACCCCATCGACAAGATATTGATAGGGCAAACACCTTACGACCAAATAATCGATTGGCTCGATAAAGAGTTCAAAGCCGTATCGGAACTGTTACCACCCTCTTATACCGAAGAACGTAAATACGGACGAGCAACCTCGGTGATGGCGTTGGCTATCCGTGCCCGTATGCTTCTTTTCGCTGCAAGTCCGTTGGTAAACGGGAACGATGATCCCGATTATGCCGCTTATACGAACAATAAAGGTGAAGCAATCTTCAACTCTACCTACGACCCCAAGAAATGGGAACGTGCGGTAAACGCTTGCAAAGATCTTTTGACCGAGGCCGAAGGCAACGGTTATGCCTTGTACAAAGAGTATAACGGAGATGGTTCGATCGACCCTTTCATGTCCTATTCCAATATGTGTTACAAAGAATTCAATCAAGGTAACAAGGAAATTCTGTTCGCCCGTCCCGATGTAAGTTACGACCTTTACTCTCAACACTCGGTTCCCCGCGGATCCCGTGGACAAGGCGGTTTGGGAGTTACTCAGGAATTGGTCGATGCGTTCTTCATGAGCAACGGTCTGCCCGCTATCACAGGGTATGAGCCCAACGGCGAGCCTATCATCAACAAAGCCTCGGGATACAATGAAAGCGGATTCTCTACCCAGCCCGATGTCAGAAAGACCAAATGGATCGAAGGAGACAAAGATGCCAAAGAATCCAACGCCGAAAATACAATCGCTCCGGCCGGAACATTCAACATGTATGTCAATCGCGAGCCTCGTTTCTATGTATCGGTGCTTTACAACGGTGCTTGGTATCGTCAATCGAGCCGTTATGTGGATTTCTATTACGCAGGAGAAGACGGCCGGCCCGCGTCCGGTTCTTTATGGGATGCTCCGCAAACAGGTTATCTGTTGAGAAAACGCGTACACCCCGAAACGAATATCCTCAACTACTCCATTCCCTATCGTCCCGGTATTATCTGCCGGTTGGCAGAAGCCTATCTGAACTATGCCGAAGCTCTCAACGAATGGGCTCCCGAGCAAACCGACGAGATACTGAAATACGTGAACCTCGTAAGAGAGCGCGCAGGTATCCCCCAATATGGAACAGGGAAAGACAGCAACGGATTAGACAAAATCCCCGCACCGGCCGATCAGACCGCTATGCGTGAAGCGATTCGTCGCGAACGTCGGGTTGAGTTCAACTGCGAATATGCGATCCGTTTCGATGATATCCGCCGTTGGAAACAAATCGATATTCTGCGCGGTGACTTCTACGGCATGAACAAGTTCGGGACAGAAAAAAGCTGCGACAAGAACAACGAGAATGCCTACTTCAAACGTCGCGTCGAAATCACACGCGCTTTCAGCGAAAAGAACTATTGGTTCCCCATTCATCAAAATCAATTGGACAAGAACCCCAACCTCAGACAATTACCCAAATGGTAAATTCAATTTTGAAATCTAAAAGTATAAATGTATGAAAACGATATATCATATATTATTCTCGCTTCTGTTCGTACTGGCTTTTGTCGGCTGCGACGATGACGACGATAAAGTCATAGAGCGGAATCAATTGAAATTGACAGCCTCCGCCCAGTCGGTGACCCTTACTCCGGATGCGACAGATGACGAGATTATTTCGTTCTCTTGGAACGAAGCGACCAGTTTAGGGGCAGACTACACTTTCTCCTATCTGTTTCAAATAGATATAGCAGACAACAACTTTCAGTCGGCAACCGATGTCCGCACATTCGGACCCAATGAATCGATCAGCTACTCATCGGCCGAACTGTACGACCTTATTGTAGAAAAATGGGGAAAGACAGCCGGAGAAGCAGTCTATGTGGAGGCTCGGGTAGCCGCCAAAGTGGAAGGTCCCAAATTCAAATATCCCGAAATAGCGACCACGAAAGTGCAAATAACCACTTATAAGCCTACATCGCAACCGCTCTATATTACGGGTACGGCTACGACCGGCGGCACGGATCTGAATGCCGCTGAGAAAATAACCGAACTATCCAACGGTCGTCTGTATAATTGGAGGGGCCAGTTGAAACAAGGCGGATTCAAATTCATCACCTCGCTGGGACAAGCCTTGCCTTCTTACAACAAAGGAGCGGACAACAGTTCTGTCGTAAAACGTACGAGCGAAACGGAAGCAGACAACCTCTTCCAGATAAACGAGGCTGGATTGTATTACATCTACCTATCGCTTAAAGATATGACTATCTCATACAAGAAACTTCTATATGAAAACTTATATCTTGTAGGTAATGCGACTGCTGCCGGTTGGGATATAGAAAAGATTATCGCCATGACTCCCGATAACTTGAATCCTAACATCTTTACTTACCAGGGGGCTTTGCAAGAGGGAGAATTAAAAATCCTCGCCCAAAGGAAGTTCGACGGAACCACGTTCAAACCACTTGTCGAAAACGGGTCTATCGAAAGTACCGATGTACAAGTGACCCCGGGAGAACAGCCCGACTACAAGTGGAAAATAACCGCCGAGCAAGCAGGTCTTTACAAGATCACGCTCGATACGGAAAAAATGGAAATCAAATTTGAAAAGCAGTAATCATGATCGCGCTACTATTCGGAAAATTCCGAATAGTAGCGTCGACCAATGAGTCTCGTCAAATTCGTTAAAACATCACACAACTCATCATGAAAAAAAATTTATTAGCACTCGCTTTCCTTGTCGGACTACTGACTTGCTGTAAAAGCGAAGATGCTCCCATCAAACCCGTGAAACCCACTGATCCGGGAAGTATCAATAAGGAGTACATGTCGCGAGCCGAAACGACTTTTGCCAATATTTTCAAATATTATTGGAGCGACAAAGTGCGAATGATGTTCGGCTCATATCCCAATACATTGGGAACTCCCCAAGAACCTTCCAGCCCCGACTACGACAGTCACGCTTACTTATGGGGATTGGGTAGCGTCGTTTCGGCCTTCAACGCTATCGTACAAAATACCGATAACGTAGATTTCCGAATGACCTACGAAAGCCGGTTGAAAGAGACACTGCTCAAATACTACAATACGACAAAAGAACCCATGTGTTTCGGCTGTTTTGTCAACCCTCACGATCAACGTCTATACGACGACGCTATTTGGGTGGGTATAGATTTAGCGGATCTTTACAGTAAAACCAAAGATAGCTGGTATCTCGACTATGCAAAAAGCGTATGGAATTTCGTACTTTCCGGGAAAGACGATGAACTCGGAGGCGGAGTTTATTGGGACGAAAATGCCAAAGACTCCAAAAACACTTGTTCCAACGCTCCGGCCGTGGTTCTCGCTTTGAAACTCTATCAAATCACCAACGATGCAGCGTACTTGGAGAACGGTAAAGATATTTACAAATGGACAAAATCGAAATTACAAGACCCCTCCGACTACCTCTACTGGGATTGCATCAAAACGAGCGGTAAAATCGAAACCAGCAAGTTCTCTTACAACTCGGGACAAATGTTGCAAGCAGCCGTGTTGCTCTACAATGCGACAGGCGAGGAACAATATCTCACCGATGCCAAATTGCTCGCAGAGGCTTGCTATAATTATTTCTTCGAAAACTTCATATCCAACTCGTCGGGAGAGCAATTCCGCATTCTCAAAGACGGAAGTCGCTGGTTCAATGCGATCATGGTCCGCGGATTCCTCGAACTGAACAAAGTCGAGAGTAATGGAACTTATATGATCACCATACGCAAATCGGTCGACCACGCATGGAAATACACCCGGGATGCCGAGACCGGACTTTTCTTCAAACAATTCAGCGGGAACGACATAACGGACAACCCGGGAGATATTCTTGCACAAGGTGCTATGGTTGAATTATTCGCAAAATTAGCAGTTAACTAATAATTAAAATTTTTATCCATGAAATTAAACGGAATTATAGTCGCTTTATGCTCGGTCGGAATCCTCAATGCACATGCCGAAAACGTAGCTATCGCCAAATCTTCTCTCGTGGGAGACGGGATAGTAGAATTCGTTCCGCAAGGATTCGACCAAACGAAAACCCCCTCTTTAATTCTTAAAGAAGAACCCACGGCAAAAGGGTCTGTACCCTCCGATTGGGAATTATATCCACAATTCACCGTCATGGACGGAAAGGCCAATGCCTCATTGGGCCTGACCGGTGAAATAAGTCTGTATGGCGGTGGCGAGGTTACCGGTCCTCTATTGAGAAACGGCCAATACATAAAACTCTGGAACACCGATACAGGAGCCTACGGCGTCGATGGCGGCAAACGGCTGTATCAATCACATCCGTGGGTATTGGGCGTGAGAAGGGACGGTAGCGCTTTCGGTATTTTGTTCGACAGCAGCTGGAAATCGGAACTGCATACCAATTCCGACAAAATCGAATTTAACACAGAGGGAGCTCTATTCCGCATTTACATCATCGACAGGGAATCCCCCAAAGATGTCCTCAAAGGCCTTGCCGAACTGACCGGGACCATCACGATGCCCGCCCGTTGGACTTTGGGATACCATCAATGTCGTTTCTCCTACGGCAGCGAGCAGAAAGTACGGGAAATCGCAGACAACTTCCGTAGCAGGAATATCCCTTGCGATGCTATCTGGATGGACATCGACTACATGGACGGATACCGTATTTTCACATTCAACGAAACGACTTTCCCCGACCCCAAAGCCTTGAATGAGGAACTTCATCAAAAAGGATTCAAAGCCGTATATATGATCGATCCCGGAGCCAAAGTGGACAAAAACTACCACGTTTACCAATCGGGAACAGAAAACGATGTGTGGGTAAAACGCCCCAACGGTGAAATTTACGAAGGTAAAGTATGGCCGGGATATTGCGCATTCCCCGACTTTACCATGCCCAAAGCCCGTGAATGGTGGTCCAATTTGTATAAAGATTTCTTGGCATTGGGAATCGACGGCGTATGGAACGACATGAATGAGCCGGCCGTTACCGACGACGATATTCCCGAAGAAAACCGCATTGGAACCATGCCTTACGATACTCCTCACCGAGGAGGCGGCAATTTACCCGCCGGCCCTCACCTGCTCTACCACAACGCCTACGGCCGTCTTATGGTCGAAGCCTCGTATGAAGGGATTATGAAAGTCAACCCCGAAAAACGCCCCTTCCTTCTTACGCGTGCCGGCTTACTGGGTTATCAACGATATGCAGCAACTTGGACAGGTGACAACTGGGCTGGCTGGGATCACTTGAAACTTTCCGTACCTATGTCTATTACATTAGGCCTTTCAGGTCAAGCATTCAACGGTCCCGATATCGGAGGATTCTTAAATAATACGGATGCCGATTTATGGGCTCATTGGTTGGGATTCGGAGTATTTTTACCTTTTGCCAGAGGTCATGCTTGTGCAGGAACCAACGACAAAGAACCGTGGGCTTTCGGCGAGGCCATAGAAAACACCTCTCGTATTGCCCTCGAACGTCGTTACCGATTGCTTCCCTATTTCTACACGTTGTTCTACGAATCCCATAAGACCGGATTGCCCGTTATGGCTCCTGTATTCTTCGCCGACCCCAAAGACCTGAGATTGCGCAGCGAGCAACAGGCTTTCCTATTGGGAGACAATGTACTTGTTATTCCCGCTTTCGCCGAGAATCCCGTATTGCCTTACGGAATTTGGGAAAATATGACACTGATCGATGGAGAATACAGCGATAAGTACCAAGCTAAATTGAAAATCAAAGGCGGAAGCATCGTCCCGGTCGGAAAAGTTATACAAAGCACGACCGAAAATTCGTTCGAACCTCTTACTCTTTTTGTATGCCTCGATGAAAACGGAAAAGCCCACGGTCAACTCTATTGGGATGCCGGAGACGGCTGGAATTTCCAATGCGGAGATTATAGCTTGATGACGTTCTCCGCCGAGAAGAAAAACAATCAAGTAAAAGTCTCTCTCGCTTCCAAAGAGGGTAAACGTAAAATAGAGAAAGAAATCAAAGCTCTGAATGTAGAATTAATGATGAACGGGAAAGTATATAAAGGTTCCGGTTCGTTGAAAAAAGGTGTAACAATAAATCTTTAAAAAATGAGAGGGTGTGTCAAAACTCAATTTTTGAAGATATGAACTTATAATTTGAAATTTGAGTGCCCTCAAAAGGCTAAAAAAGGGTCGTATCATTACTCAATACAGAGCTTGATACGACCCTTTTAAATGTCATAGTTACAATCTATAACTTTTCGGAGGGGACATTTTAGTTTTGACACACCCCCCTTTACTAAAACTTTTTTATCATGAAAAACAGATATTCCATCTGGCAACTAATGTCGTTAGGAGTTGCTTTAATGACGGCTCCGTGGCTACAAGCCCAAGACGTGCTTGTAACGCTCGAAGCAGAAAAGGGAATAATCACACTGCCTGCAAAAGTAAAACCTGTCGACGGTAGTACCGTAGAAGGAATCTCGGGCGGTAAATATGTAGGTGATAACGACCCCGGTAGCTCCATAGTTTTTAACGATGTTGAAGTGCCCGAAGCCGGGACTTATGAATTCAAGACTTATTACATGAGTATGCAGAATAGGTCTATTGCCGTTAAAGTCAATAACTATTCCGAATACATATCGACGGTCTCCAATACGACACCGGGTTGGGACGTACCTTCCACAAACGAAATGAGCACCTATATCTACATGGATAAAGGGAAAAATACGATAAAAATTACTCCTATGGGAAGCGGTGGCCCTAATATGGATAAATTCGAAATCATTACAACCGACGTAGAGCTTCCGAAACCGGGAGAGTTTCCTATCGTTCTCGAAGCCGAAACCGCTCAATTATTCGGAAACCTGAAAGTAAAACCTACCGACGGTTCTTCCGTTGCCGGTCTATCGGGAGGCAAATATATCGGAGACTTCGACTTAGCCGCTAACTCTTATTTACGGTTCAACAACATCGAGATACCCGAAGCCGGGACTTACGAATTGAAAGTCTATTCGATGGGGTCGAGCCGAGCTCTCACCATCAAGGTCAACCACTATCAAAAAAGTATCATTCGTACGAAAGACTCCCCCAACTGGGACAATGCCCCTACCTCAATGGTATCTACCTTGATATATCTCGATAAGGGAACAAACACCCTGACTTTCGGACTACACGAGGACAATGGCCCCAATATCGATAAATTCGAGATATGTACAACGACCGAAGAAATAGATAAACCAGAAGTCGAGAAAATCGCTTACTCGTATGATTTTACCGACGAGGCCGAAATTTCTTCTACACAAGAAAATTCTACGCTGAGCTTGTTGACCGATAATGATGAATACACTTATTATGTTCCCAAGACATCGAATGTAGAAATCGTAGCCAAATGCCAGCAACCGGTACTCTTGACGGGATTTTTACTCTCAGCAGGTATCGACAGTGAAATCGACGTCGACACTTGGAAATTATATGCTTCGGCCAATGGCTCTACATGGAAAGAAATTTCTTACGATAAAGTAACCGATCTCGACGGAGCCCACCTATATGAAATAACCCGATATCCGGGAACCGCAGCAGCAGACGCCGCACAATATTACAAATTAGCGGCAACCCACGAAAATCTCGAAATTGCAGAATGGCAATTGTTCGGTCTGCCCTATGTCGCTTCGGGAGACAAAAATTTTCCGACCGACCTGACTGAAAATATCGATGTTCACTCTAATGTATCGGCATATCCTATCGGAGAATCGGGCGATAATTTCTCCGAAGAATTTTACAATCTGTTCGACCGGAACATGAACACCAAATATTATGCACATGAAGCAACGAGTTTTTATGTAGAAATAGATTTGGAAAAGCCCTATACAATCGAATCTTATGCAATTACAAGCGCTCATGATTATCCCGACCGAGACCCTCGCAAATGGATTTTAAATGCTTATAACGAAGAATTGGGCTGGGTAGAACTCGACCGTCAGACAGACACATACTTCCCCACCCGGTATTCTACTTTGAAATATAACGTAAACCCGTCCACGGGATTCACCAAAATCATGCTCGACGTAGAAGCTAATAATGGAGCAAAAGACATTCAACTCCTTAAATTCCAAATCTTCGGTAAAGAATTTAACGGAGCCGGCATCAACGCCGCCCAGGACAAAACACTTTCCATCATTGCGGATCAAGGGAAAATCATTATTTCTCAAACAGGGGGCAAACCGGTAAACTACACGGTATATAACCTGTCGGGAACAGTGATCGAACAAGGTACGACTGATGTTTCATACCGAGAAATCGTACTGAATGCCGGAGCATACATTGTATCGGCTAATGACGGAAGTAAAAATAAAATAGAAAAACTAATTGTTAAATAAACATTGAACCATGAAATCCAGAAGATATAAACTACCCTTGATAGCCTTATCGCTATCATTAGCATTACCGGCTTTCTCCCAATCGTGGTTTACTCCCGAAGTAGAAAAAAGAGCCGAGGATATTTTAAAAAATATGACAGTAAAAGAACGCCTGACCTATATCGGTGGTATAGATTGGATGTACACCCGCGCTATTCCCCGATTAAATGTTCCGGCTATAAAAATGTCCGACGGACCGCAGGGCGTAGGTACATGGGGAGCTTCCACGGCTTATCCTTGCGATCTTTTACTGGCAGCCACATGGAATCCGGATATGGCCTATGCGTTCGGCGCAGCTTTGGCACAAGACTGCAAGGCTCGTGGTGTAAATATTCTATTAGGTCCTGCCGTAAACATCGCAAGAGCTCCTTTCTGTGGCCGGAACTTCGAATATATGGGAGAAGACTCTTTCTTGACGGCAACGACTTCTACCGGATATATCAAGGGATTACAAGAAAACGGAGTGATGGGAGTAATCAAACACTTCACGGCCAACTTCCAAGAATATGACCGTAATTATGTGAGTTCCAACATTGACGAGCGAACCTTACATGAAATCTATTTCCCGGCATTTAAATCGGCCGTCCAGAATGCAGAAGTCGGTGCTGTCATGAGCAGTTATAACTTGCTCAACGGCGTATGGACAACAGAGAATCCCTGGTTGCTCAAAGAAGTACTACGGGAACAATGGGGATTCAACGGGCTCGTGATGTCCGACTGGGGCTCCACTCATAATTGTGTTCCGGCGGTTAAAAACGGACTCGATTTGGAAATGGCAGGAAATGAAATCGAAAACGAGGAAGCTCTGCGCCATTATCTCGAAACCGGAGAAATAAATATGAGCGAAATCGACTTGAAAGTCAAACATATCTTACAAACGATGATCGGATTCGGATTCTTCAACAAAGAACAATTAGATCCGAGCATTCCCCTCGACAACCCCGAAACGGCAAAAGCCGCATTGGAAATTTCGAGAGAAGGAATCGTGTTGTTGAAAAACGAATCGAACATTCTGCCGTTGAACGCCAATACGATTAAAAACATTGCCGTAATCGGTAATAACGCTACAATTTATGCGGCCGGCGGCGGAAGCGGACTGGTAAGACCTTTCCATTATGTGTCTTACTTCGACGGATTGAAAAAGTTGGCAAATGAAAAAGGCATCAACGTCACACTTGTCGATCTCTATGATCACATGGAAGATGTCCTGTATACAGCTGCCGGCTCGAACGAACATGGTCTCAAAGCCGAATTTTATAACAACGAGAATCTATCAGGAACTCCTGTAACTACCCGCGTAGACAGTCGTATCAACTTTGAATGGACCTCGGGACCCGATGCTGCCAATGTCGAAAAAAACTATTTCTCGGTCAAATGGACCGGTGAAATTCGTCCCCAAGAAACATCGAACTATACTTTCATCGTGAAAGGAGATGACGGTTTCCGTTTAATTCTCGATGGAAAAACGGTCATCGATGAATTCAAATCGGGCTCCACTCGTGAAAAACGTTATACCATGAAAATGGAAGCAGGGAAAGCCTACAAAATTCAACTGGATTATTTTCAGGGAGGAGGCGGAGCCTGTATCGATTTGGCATGGCTCAAAGACGGAGATGAAAACCGGTTCCAAAACGAATTGGACAAAGCCGACATAATCGTCGCATTCATCGGTCACAATTCAAGTAGCGAAGCCGAAGCCGGAGAACGGTCCTTCGGATTGCCCCAAGATGTAAAGGGCCTCGTCCTAGCTGCCCAAAAGAGCTCCAAACCGATGATCGGAGTCGTCAATGCCGGCGGAAACGTAGAAATGCAAGACTGGGAACCTAAAATGAAAGGTCTTCTTTGGGGTTGGTACGGCGGACAAGAAGCCGGAACCGCGATGGCCGAAGTGTTATTCGGAGAGTACAACCCTTCGGGAAAACTCCCTGTAACATTTGAAAAAAGATGGGAGGATAATCCCTGTTACAACAGCTATTACGATAATGGGACCAAACAAGTGAATTTTACCGAAGGTATCATGATGGGATATCGTGGATATGACAAAGCCGGTACAGAGGTCCAATATCCGTTCGGTTTCGGATTGTCCTATACGACATTCAATCTTTCCGATATGCAAATCACGGAATCTTCCGACGACAAATATTTAGTCGAAGTTTCTTGCAAAATAAAGAATACCGGAAAGGTTGCCGGTGCAGAAGTCATTCAACTGTATGTAGGCAAGAACGGCAGCAGCCCTGTCGAACGCCCGATAAGAGAACTCAAAGGCTACCAAAAAGTATATCTTGAACCCGAAGAAGAAAAATTCGTGACTTTGTACCTTTCTAAAGATGCGTTTTCTTATTACGATGTCAATCGGAAAAATTTCGTTGTCGATAACGGGGAATACAACATCGAACTTGGATTTTCATCTCGCGATATAAAATTGAAAGACCAAACTCAAATCAATGTTGTTTCGGCTATTGACGAAGCCCGCCAAGATACCGAAAAAGGTAACTTAACTCCCTCGGTGGTTAAACAAGGTGAAATTATCAGAATTGCACAAGGCTGTGCTTCCGAATTAAACATTTTCGACCTTACGGGTCAAATGTTACTCAAACAAATCGATAAATGTACAATCGATACCTCTTATCTAAAAAAGGGAGCCTATCTTGCTTTGTATAAAATAGATGAAAAATTTCATACGGGTAAATTCATCGTTGAATAGCTTTTAAAACTTCCAGACAACAAAGAGGCCCGGAAATTAAATTTCCGGGCCTCTTCATTTTAATTCGTTCGTTATTCAACCGCCCAAAGCAGTTTCTCAAACTGGCATTTATCTGGGCAATAATTTTACTTTCAGTTTCTTGTATGCACGATCGGCCTTCGCTCGCGCCTCCTCCACCGTATCGGCTGTCGCCAAAATCACACCTAATCGACGGTGCCCGACAACTTCCGGCTTCCCAAAAATTCGCATTTGTACTCCTTCTTCCGAAAGAACCTCATCGAGGTTACCAAATACAACTTTATCCGTATCTCCTTCTACAACGATAGCACGAGATGCCGATGGGCCATAGAAACGAACTCCGGGAACAGGTAACCCTAAAACAGCACGGGCATGCAAGGCGAATTGTGACATGTCTTGCGAAATCATAGTCACCATTCCCGTATCGTGCGGGCGCGGAGAAACTTCGCTGAAAAGGACATCGTCCCCTTTAATAAAAAGTTCTACTCCAAAAATACCATATCCACCCAAAGCATCCGTAACTTTCCGGGCTATATCCTGAGCTTTTTGCAATGCTTTCTCCGACATAACCTGTGGTTGCCAAGATTCCCGGTAATCACCATCTACTTGTACGTGACCTACCGGTTTTAGAAAAGTCGTCCCGGCAGAATGACGAACAGTAAGTTGAGTAATTTCATAATCGAACTGCACGAATCCTTCCACAATAACCCGACCGGCTCCGGCTCGTCCCCCTTCCTGAGCGTAGTGCCACGACTTATCAATATCATCGGCCGTACGCACGACACTCTGTCCGTGTCCCGAAGAACTCATGATAGGTTTCACCACACATGGCATGCCTATTTCTTTCACGGCCTCCTCGAACTCTTCTCGTGTAGAGGCAAATTTATAAGGCGACGTAGGCAATCCCAGTTGCTCTGCGGCCAAACGACGTATGCCCTCCCGGTTCATAGTCAGGTAGGCGGCCGTCGCAGTAGGTGTAACCGAATACCCCTCTTTTTCGAGAGCCACCAACGTATCTGTCGCAATAGCTTCTACTTCGGGAATGATGTAATCTGGACGTTCCGTTTCTATCACTTCTCTCAACTTTTTGCCATCGAGCATAGACAAAACATGACTGCGATGAGCGACCTGCATAGCCGGGGCATTGGCATACTTATCCAAAGCAACCACCTCCACACCATAACGTTGCAGCTCTATTGCTACTTCTTTACCCAATTCTCCACTTCCGCAAAGCAAAGCTTTCTTACCGACAGGAGTTAGTACCGTTCCAATTTCTACCATATATACTTGATTTTGTATGTGTTATTCATTTATACAAATGTCTTATGCTAACCGAAAAAATGCAGGCTGTCCTCAACTATATACCGAGACATAACCTTTCTTTACATCTTATGCAAAGATACAGGAAAAATGAATGGAGTACAAATGAATAAACAGACTTCCTACCAACAAAAAACGGGCTCTCGTTTTCGAAGTCCGTTTCAATTCTTTGGAACACCTTTAATCTTCGACATGGGAACCGTCGCAAAAGGGCTGATTCGACGATTTTCCACAACGGCAGATAAACGCCCGTTGTTTAATAACCATACTCCCATCGGAGAACATAATTCTTACATGCCCACCAATACGCAATGGACCGCATTCGATAACCTTTACGACCACCTCGGGTTTTATCGGCACAATAGTTCCTTTCATAGCTGTTTCTTTTTTAGTTTTATATTCACTTAAACAGCAAATCCGGTTCTTTTGTTTATTGTACCGTTAAACGATCGAGGCGTAGAAAATAATTTCTACGCCTCGATCTATAAACCTACGTATCACTTTATTAAAGCAATACTACCTCTATGTCTGCATCTACTTCATACATGCTCACTTTACCTTCGCGAGCCAACCAGCCAAGGGCTGCATACAATTCTTTTTCTTTCAGTTTCGTTGCTTTTTTCAACCCTTTTACAGTTAATTTTCCGGACTCATTTAAAGCATTCCAAACCTGTCCTGCCCATGTTCCAATAACTTCTGCATTCATTCTTTTTACGTTTAAATTAAACAACTTGAAAACACATTGTTTTAATCTGGCACAAAGTTAATACATTTTTCTTTAATTTTAATGTTTCAATGTGTTTTTTCATATTATCTACCCCCCTACAAAAGAAAAATAGACATTATAAAAACACTCTACGGGTGATTTTGTTTGCCCCAATCATCTATCTCCCCAGTATAATTTTCAATTCTTCTCTTGCCAAAAAAGAAGGAGCAAATTCTTCACGCGCTTGCTCCAATAACTGTCGCTCATTCTCATATCGAGCCGAGAAATGCCCCAATAACAATTGCTTTACACCTGCTTTACGAGCTATAATAGCCGCTTGCCGAGCCGTCGAATGGCAGGTTTCCTTCGCAAGAGCTTCGGCATCGTCCCCGAATGTAGCCTCATGATACAACAAATCTACACCTTCTATGATCGGTAACAAAGCCTCGTTATAAGCCGTATCGGAACAATAGGCATAACGTAACGGAGGGTCTGCCGGCGTTGTCAAATATGAGTTGGGAATAATTCGACCATCGGAAGTAACAAAATCTTCTCCCGCCTTTATCGCAGCTCTACGGTAAACCGGAACGTTATAAAAATTCATCATATCTCCCAATAAATGTCGCATTCCTACTTTCTCTTCAAAAAGGAAACCCGAACACGGAACCCTGTGTATCATCGGTAAGGAACGAACTCTAATAGATTTGTCTTCATAAATCACCTCCGTTCTATTCGGCAGTACAGGTTCGAAACGAACAGTAAAAGGCAAGTCCCGACAGAAAAAATCGAGTTGAGGCCGAAATACCTGCTCTGCCTGAGGATGGGCATGAATCACCAGTTCTCCGGTCCTACCTACTAACGCAAAAGTCGAAATCATTCCGATCAAACCGAAACAATGGTCTCCATGAAGATGACTCAAAAAGATATGCCCCAATCTCGTAAACTTCAATCGCATGCGACGAAACTGTATCTGAGCCCCTTCTCCGCAATCAATCATAAACAAATTGTCGCGAATATTCAGAATCTGCGTACTCGGATAGTGACGTGCGGTGGGCAAAGCCGACCCACACCCCAAAATATTTACCTCAAGCTTTCCCATTTCAAAGTTCCTTTGACATTTACAAAGATACGCATTTCCTCACTTTAACCTGCACTTTTCATAATCAAACAAAAAGACCGGCAAGATTGCCGGTCTTTTCTTTATAATACGCTTTTAACGCGCCTTATTTTTTCTCTGCGTCGAGTTTCTCTTTCAAAGCTGCCAATGCATCGATATCGCCCAAAGTAGTTTTTTCCATTTGAGGAGTTACGATAGCATCGTCTGCCTTAGCTGCTTTTTTAGCGGCTTTCTTAGCAGCATTTTCTTTCTTAGCCTCGGCCTTAGCTTCATCTTCGAAAATACGGCTGTGAGACAAGATGATACGTTTAGCATCTTTGTTAAACTCTATAACCTTGAACGGAAGTTTCTCTTCCAATTGAGCCTGGGTTCCGTCTTGTTTTACCAAGTGTTTGGGAGTAGCGAATCCTTCAACACCATAAGGCAAAGCAATTACAGCACCCTTATCGAGCATTTCGATGATAGTACCTTCATGGATAGAATCGACGGTAAAGATACCCTCGAATACGTCCCACGGATTCTCTTCGAGTTGTTTGTGACCCAAGCTCAAACGACGATTTTCCTTATCGATTTCCAATACTTGAACTTCGATGTCGGCTCCGATTTGAGTAAATTCAGACGGGTGTTTGATTTTCTTCGTCCAAGAAAGGTCTGAGATATGAATCAAACCATCTACGCCCTCTTCGATTTCAACGAATACACCGAAGTTTGTAAAGTTACGAACTTTGGCATGATGACGAGAACCGACAGCATATTTGGTTTCGATATCTTCCCACGGATCCGGTTTGAGTTGTTTGATACCGAGAGACATTTTACGTTCTTCACGGTCAAGAGTCAAGATAACGGCTTCTACCTCATCGCCTACTTTCATGAAGTCTTGTGCACTACGCAAGTGTTGCGACCAAGACATTTCGGAAACGTGGATAAGACCTTCGACACCCGGAGCTATTTCGATGAATGCGCCGTAGTCGGCCATTACGACAACTTTACCTTTCACTTTGTCACCCACTTTCAAATCGGGATCCAAAGCATCCCATGGATGGGGTTGCAATTGTTTCAGGCCCAACGCAATGCGTTTTTTCTCATCATCGAAATCGAGGATAACTACATTGAGTTTTTGATCGAGAGAAACTACTTCTTCGGGGTGAGATACACGTCCCCAAGAAAGGTCGGTGATGTGAATCAATCCATCTACGCCGCCCAAATCGATGAATACACCATAGGAAGTGATATTCTTGACAGTTCCTTCGAGTACTTGTCCTTTTTCGAGTTTGGCGATAATTTCTTTCTTCTGTTGTTCGAGCTCGGCTTCGATAAGAGCTTTGTGCGAAACAACCACATTCTTGAATTCTTGATTGATTTTAACAACTTTGAATTCCATAGTTTTACCTACGAATACATCGTAGTCACGGATAGGCTTAACGTCGATTTGAGAACCGGGCAAGAATGCTTCGATACCGAATACATCGACAATCATACCGCCCTTCGTGCGACATTTGATATATCCTTTGATGATTTCGTCGTTTTCAAGAGCCGAGTTAACACGGTCCCAAGAGCGGGTAGCACGAGCCTTCTTGTGCGACAAAACCAATTGTCCTTTTTTATCTTCCTGATTCTCGATATAAACCTCTACTTTATCTCCTATTTTCAAATCGGGATTGTAGCGGAATTCGCTCATCGGAATGATACCGTCCGATTTGTAACCGATGTTTACGACCACTTCACGTTTGTTCAATGCGATTACCGTACCTTCGATTACTTCTTTGTCTTTTACCGTATTCAAAGACTGGTCATAAGTATTTACCAATTCATCATGGCTCTTATCACCATACACTTCGCCTTTTTCAAAGGCATCCCAGTCAAAATTTTCTACCGGGCTGTTTTTTAGTTCTTCACTCATGTTAATTAAATAATTGATTTTTTGATTAATAAGTTAGACATTATATGGTCTTGTTAAAATCGGTGCGAAGATACAAAATCTTTTCCTCTCTGCAAATTATTTCAGGAATATAATCTCCTAACACCCTTTGACATAAACATATATTCATCTTTACAAAAAATTCCGCCATACAATAAACAGAGTATAATTTTGTTTTATTTAAAGAGAATATATACCCACCCATGAACAGACAAAAGATAACATGGTTGCAAATACTCCAAGGTTGGAGTATGTTATTGGTCGTAATAGGACATGTTACCTTAACCGGTATTTTCGAGAATCCTCAAACTCCGGTGAGCGCGACGATAGAGCGTGTCATATACAGTTTTCACATGCCTCTTTTCATGTTTATCTCCGGTTTCCTTTTTTATTTCACAAAAATCAGCCGAGACTTAGCCTATAAAGAAGTTGTGCTCGATAAGCTCAAACGGTTGGGCCTCCCCTATTTGTTCTTCACCTTTTTCACCTTCGCCGTCAAGTTTATATTCTCATCATTCATGAAACGCCCGGTAGAATTGTCTTTACGGCAATTTACCGACAGTTTTCTATATCCCGGCTCCAACCCGTTGAGCGAAATGTGGTTCGTCGCCACACTCTTTATCATCATGCTATCTTATCCTTTGCTGAAATATATGATAACGGGGTATTTCAAAATCGCGGTATTAATTATCGGAAGTGTCGTACTCAACTTATTTTTCCCTCCCGATATATTCTTGCTTTGCCTTTCCAACGTGGCATATATGTTCCTTTTTTTCTGCTTAGGCATACTTTTCTGCAAATTCGATATACAACGTTTTTTGAGTCATTCCGGGAGTCTCCTACTTTCGCTCCTTCTTTTCATCGCACTGAACCTGATTCCCGACTGCCCGATTTTACTGTTAAACCTCACCGGAATAATCTTTTCCGTCTCATTGTGTCTGAACTTAACCCCGATAGTATCGGGACTATTCTCCTCCTTCCGAGACTATACGTTTCAAATTTTTCTATTAGGAATTTTTCCACAAATAGCCATCAGAATACTCTACTCCAAGATACCACAAAACGAATTGTCCTATTGGAGTCTCTATATCATTAGTATTCTATTAGGGATTTACCTGCCTGTTTTCATAGCAAAAATCGTAGAGAAGATTCCCAACAAACTTATCCGCCGTTGTTTCGGACTCTGATTCTATCGTTTTTTCGCAAAAAAATCTTTCATCAAAGCGATACACTCCCCGGCCAAAACACCACACTCGACCTCTGTTTTAGGATGCAATACCTGAGGAGCGAAACGCCGGTAACCTCGTTTCTCATCGCCGGCTCCAAATACGACCCGAGCGAGCTGAGCCCACCCTATCGCACCGGCACACATCACACACGGCTCCAATGTCACATACAGGGTACAGTCGGTCAAATACTTACCGCCGAGCGAAGCCGCAGCCGAAGTAATCGCTTGCATTTCGGCATGAGCCGTCACATCGCCCAGACATTCGGTCAAATTATGTGCCCGAGCCACAACCCTATCTTTACAAACGATGACAGCTCCCACCGGTATCTCATCGGCATCGAATGCCTCTTTTGCCTCCTGCAAGGCCATTCTCATAAACCGTTCGTCCTTTGCTCTATCGACCATATCTTCTCATAAGCCTTGTGGGAAACACTATCATTTCTCATACAATCCTGACAATATTCCCCACATAGTAGCTCTTGTCCTTTTTCTTAGAAGTTGTTTTAAATTTATTCCGAGACAGATTGAGACCCATGTTGAAGCAGATTGGAGTCCGAGATATGCAGTCAATAGCGGGCTATTGACAAAAATCAAGGGATTCAAGATGCGAGACAGGGGCTCAATATGGCCGGAACATACCTGCTTGAAATGATAATATTATTTCTCAATAAATTTAAAACAGCTTCTTAATTCTTCAAATAATATACCACCGAGGTCACGACCCGCACATGCTTCAAATAAGGAGTATTGGCATCCCTATCCTCGATAGAGAATTGTCCTTGATATGCCGATGATATTTTGCCCAATTTACTATCGGAGTCTTTGGCGAATTTTTCGGCGGCAACTCTCGCATTTTGAGTGGCTTCGGCAATCATTTCGGGTTTTAGTTCATTCAACTTGGTAAACAAGAACTGGGTGTCATACTGATAATCCCCGGAAACGATAGCCACCCCCTTTTCCAACAAAGAGGCTTGTTTCACGATCAACTCTCGTACTTTCTCTACTTGATTCGAAGATACCGTTATTACCGAAGTAACATTATAGCGATACGGGACACTTTGGTTTCCATACCGTTCGGCCTGCATATCTACGATTCCGGGAGCCGCAATAGAAATTTCGGCGTCGGATATCCCGTTAGCTTTCAGAAAATTTATCACGATTGTATTCTTGGTATTGATCGTACGGTAAATTGTGCCCAAATCATTCCCCAACTCCTTATATACCAAAGGCCAGATAACTTTATCGGCCGGGACCTCACGCTCCGACAAACCCTTTACCGAGACCGTACGCACAGCCTCCTTCGAACGAACGATACCTTGTTCGATTCGTTGCCCCAATAAAAACAAGCCTACTGCTATGATAATAGCCGGCACAATCCATTTGTTTTTCATAATCTTCCGTATTTTATTTCTTACAAAGAAAATGCATGCCAGACTCAAAAGCAAATTTTATTTGCAATTTTACCGGAGACATAGACTATTTTCGCATTTATTGTCAGTAACTGTTTCAAAGATAATCATTCGCCATATCCATCAGACTTTTTCTCACTCCGATTTCTTTTTTCATCGAATCTTCGTATATTCGCTTTTCCAAATTCGTACTTATGGCGCAACACAACCAATTGGGAAAAACAGGAGAGGAACGAGCCGCAGAATATTTGATTTCCAAAGGATACATTATCCGAGACATAAATTGGCGGAGTGGAAAAATGGAATTGGATATTGTAGCCTATCGTGACAAAACGTTGGTTGTCGTAGAAGTCAAAACACGAAAAAACAACGAATTTCTACGCCCGGAAGAAGCCGTCACGCTCCGCAAGATAAAAAATATAATCCAAGCCACGGATGCCTATATTCGTATGTTCGATATACCTTTCGACATACGATTCGACATCATTACCTTAGTCGGGGAAAATGAAGACTTCCAAATAGAACATATAGAAGATGCCTTTCTTCCTCCATTAAACTGTCGATAAACATGAACGTAGAATCTTTGCGTGAATTCTGTCTGTCACTACCGCAGGTAACCGAATGTTTCCCATTCGATGAATGGGTGTTGGTTTTCAAAATCGAAGGTAAAATGTTTCTCTTCTGTGATTTGTCGGCCGAAGAGAAACGAATTTCGCTCAAATGCGATCCCGAACTTGCCATAGAATTACGGGAACGATATCCCGAAATAGAACCGGGATACCACACGAATAAACGATTGTGGAATTCTATTTGGTTGAGACCTTCCATCGACGATAAAGTCATTTGCGATTGTATCGTCCATGCTTATAGCGAAGTGCTAAAAAAACTACCCAGAATCAAACGCGAACCTTTATCGGAACTACTCGAAACATGGAAACAAAAGAAATAAAATTCCAAAAAACTCACTTAAAGGAGATCGGCTCGACCAATACATATCTCCAAGAATCGGACAAAGACAGACTTCTCCCGGAAGGAACCATCGTTTACTGCGACATACAACGATCCGGGCGCGGCCAACGTGGAAATTCATGGGAATCTGAGCCCTTCAAAAATTTAACATTCAGTCTTTTACTCAGACCAGAACATATCCCTGCCAACCGGCAATTTTTACTTTCTGAAATCGTATCGCTGGCAACTGTCGATGTTCTGAACCGATACGCCACTGGATTCTCTATCAAATGGCCGAACGATATCTATTGGCACGACAAAAAAATTGCCGGTATTCTCATCGAAAATGTACTGAGCGGGAGTACATTCTCACGGGCTATTATCGGAATGGGACTGAACATCAATCAGAAAAATTTTTACAGCGATGCCCCCAACCCAGTTTCATTATATCAAATAACAGGTCGCACCTACAAGATAGAAAAAATATTAGACGAATTCACAGAGGCCTTCGGAAAGCGATATACAGACACATTTACAACCTCCTCCGACCGTATCCATAAAGAATATATAGCGGCACTCTACCGAAACGACGGGGTATATCCGTTTTATAGCGACGGCAATATTTTCCACGCCTCTATTGCCGATGTCGAACTCGACGGTCATCTGCTTTTATCGACGGAATCGGGAGAGAAAAAACGCTTCGCTTTCAAAGAGGTTTCATTCTTGCTTTAAACGTTTCAAGAACGGACGAATAACCCCGCTGCTTTGAGGCAACTCATCGGAAAGTCCCGACAGCATGGAAAGTTGTTCCGAAAGATATTTATTGCTACGAACCCGTGCAGCAATCGTAAAATATTTTTTAGCACAAGCTATATCGTCGTCGATCACTTGCCTTTTTTCCTCTTTATATACGGAAGCAGAGATAGAAAGACCGTTCGAATCTTCAAGATACTGTTTATCTATCGATTTCAGTTTTTCCTGTCCCTTTATAGCATAATAGCTTCCCAAAAACAAGTTTGCATCAAAATTAAGAGAGTCTATATCCAAAATAGTTTTCTGAACCTCGACCGCTGCGGTATCGTTTCCAAGCAACAACAAAGCATCGGCTTTGGCTTTCAAATAATTAATTTGCCCGGGCATCACCGACAACAATTCGTCGGCAACGGCAAGTATTTTTTCAGCATCATGCCGAAACACATAATACCCCAATAAATAATTATTCGTCACCCGAGTAAACCACGGCTGTTGTTCTTTCACCAACAAAAGTACCTGTTCATAAATGCCCGACTGTCCGATAGATCGAGACAACACGTCTATGCCGGTAAACAACGAGTCCAAAGATAGTCCTTGCATTTCCGAACGAACCACATATTGCATAATAGACGAAGAATCGTTCATCATGGCCGATGCGACAACCGCATCCACATACGTTTTCACCCTACCGGGACGGCGTTCCAACAATACGTCATACATAGCAACAGCCTCTTGCCACTCCCTATTGACAAAGTGATCATCGGCTTTTCTCAACACAGTACGATACGGCATCTCGGCAAAAGCCGAAAAAGCGATACTACAAAAAAGGAAAAATCCTATTATCCGTCTTATATACATACATTTAATTGTCACCCATTATGAACAGACAAAAATAGCGAAAGGTGAGTGCAGAGACAAACGGAAATTTTATTTCCGATTTGGCTATGCCGAACCGCAACCTAT
>ENA-ORTF01000728-ORTF01000728.1-human-gut-metagenome-genome-assembly--contig:-NODE-728-length-42449-cov-18.008492_pt1 | contig 42449 bp, 29 predicted proteins | sample MGYA00241908_ERZ509180 | MGnify/ENA primary metagenome ERZ509180 (study PRJEB26280, sample SAMEA2338814) | human gut metagenome | biome: human gut; feature: human-associated habitat; material: faeces... | reverse complement strand
CCGAGAACGCCCGCGGTGCTGCCTTTGCCGATCTGCGAACCGGCCACGCCGCCGGCGATGCCGCCGATTGCCGTACCGAGCGAATTGTCGCTGTCGGCGACGGTGATCGCACGAACGGAAACGATGGTTCCTGCCCGGGCGCGGTTGACCGACCCGACCGCCGCCGAATCATACTGGTTGGCGCCGATCTGGGAAGCGCACCCCGCCAAAACCGCCATTACCGGCAGTATCAGGGCAATAACAAATTTTTTCATCCTTCTTCCTCCGCATGATAAAGTTGTTCTGTTGTTATCTGCTTTTTATATTATCTACAGATTGCTTTTTGTCAATGCCGGACTCTTGCCAAATGAAGTTAACTGTTATATATTGACGGACAAAATTAACTTAAACGGAAAAACTAATTTAACGGGAAAACTAAAATGTCAGAAAGAACCAAGGTTGTAAAATTGCTGTCTTCGGACAAACCTTTGGCCGACGTGTTGGTCAAGGGCTGGGTGAGAACGCGCCGCGACGCGAAAGATTTTTCTTTTATCGAAGTAAACGACGGTTCCTGCCTGAAAAATATTCAGGTGATCGCCGGCAGCGCTCTTCCCAACTACGAGGACGTCAAAAAACTGACCACCGGTTCTTCGGTTGCCGTCAGCGGCGCGCTGGTTCCCTCTCAGGGCGGCAACCAGAAATATGAGATCAAGGCCGAAAAAATCGAGGTTTACGGCTGGGCGGACGACACTTATCCGCTGCAGAAGAAGAAACATACCGACGAATATCTGCGTACCATTGCCCATCTGCGTCCGCGCACCAACAAGTACGGTGCCGCATTCCGGATTCGGTCCGAACTCTCATACGCGATTCACACTTTTTTCCATGAACGCGGATTCCGCTACGTCCATACGCCGATCATCACCGCTTCCGACTGCGAAGGCGCCGGCGAAATGTTTCAGGTGACCACGCTTGACCTGAACAACCTGCCGAAAACGCCCGACGGCAAAGTCGACTATTCTCAGGACTTTTTCGGCAAAGAGGCGCGGCTGACGGTTTCCGGCCAGTTAAACGGCGAAATGTATGCGACGGCGCTCGGCGACATTTATACTTTCGGCCCCACGTTTCGGGCGGAAAACTCCAACACCACCCGGCATGCGGCGGAATTTTGGATGATTGAGCCGGAAATGGCTTTTGCCGACCTCACCGACGACATGAATCTGGCGGAAGACATGGTCAGATACTGCGTTAAACATGTTATGGAACATTGCGCCGAAGACATGGAATTGTTTGAAAAATTTGTCGCTCCCGGTCTGAAAGACACGCTCGATACGATCGTCAACAACGATTTTGCCCGCATTACCTACGGCGAAGCGATCGAGATCATGAAAAATTCCGGCGAACGTTTTGAGTACAAACCGGAGTACGGCATTGACCTGCAAACCGAACATGAGCGTTTTCTGGCCGAAAAACATTTCAAGCGTCCGGTAATCGTCCGCGATTACCCGAAGGAGATCAAAGCCTTTTACATGCGTCTGAACGATGACGGCAGAACGGTTGCGGCAATGGACGTTCTGGTGCCGGGCATCGGCGAGCTGATCGGCGGTTCCCAGCGTGAGGAACGCTATGACGTCTTGTTGAAGCGCATTGAAGAAATCGGCATGACGGAAGCCGACTATGAGTGGTATCTCGATTCCCGCCGCTTCGGCACCGTTCCTCATGCCGGATTCGGGCTCGGTTTCGAACGTATGATGCTGTTGCTTACCGGCATCGGCAACATCCGTGACGTCATTCCTTTCCCGAGAACGCCGAAATCGGTTAACTTTTAGGAGAAGCAGGTGAACAGATATTTCCTTATTCCGGCTTTGGCCTTTTTGGCATTCTCCGCCCGGGCGGAGAATGCGGACAGCGAAATCAACGTCGTCATTTTTGCCCCCAAGCCGCAGGCGGAAAGCGCCGCGGCTCGGCTGCCTTCCTGCAATGATCCCGCAATGTTGAAGGCCGTTGCCGAAAAAGTGAAGGAATATCAGGACGAAAATCCCGCTTCCAGCATCATCAGCCGCCGCAAGCAGGCACTGATTGTCAAAAACCTGAAGGAATTTGAGGAGATTCCGGCGGCGGAATTTGACAACGCGTCCAATTATGAAGTGGCTCGCGAACTGGTGATGACCAAAATAAATTACCGGATTGCCGAAGATAATCTGCGTTTGTGCCGGGGCGGCGCCGTCAGCGGTATTTATCTTTTGATGTATCCGGAAGGAAGCGGCACCCGCGTGCAGATACTGAATTTTGTTCCGGCGCCGGACAGCGGCAACGAGTTTTCGATTTATTTTGAACCGCCGGCAGACGGGGAAACGCCGACGGAAGAAAAAGCGTCTGAACCGGCGCGGACACCGGATGCGGACACCGCTCCCGGACAGGAACCGGACGGCGCTTCCGCGGCGGCGGAAAATGCGGCGGAGCCAAAAGAATTGCCGGCCGGCGACGCGTCCGCAGCGGCGGAAAAATGAGTTTCCGATTACGTTTTTTTCAAATGAGCGGTTGAAAAAATAGAAAAAAAGGATATAATCACACTTCGTGTGAAAAGAAAAGGATGGTGATGTCGGAATGAGTAAAGGTTCTTCGGTAATGGTGATCAACAAGGCGGCGCAGCTGCCGGCTTTGCCGGACGCGGGCGGCCTGTTGTCCTATTTTGAAAGAATTAAGAGCTTTCCGGTGTTAAGCGAAGAGGAAGAGCAGGCGCTGATCCTCGACTTTAAACAAAATCATAACCTTGAGGCCGCGCACCGGCTGGTGGTTTCGCATTTGCGCCTGGCCGCAAAAATCGCCCTGACATACCGTCATTACGGTCTGCCGTTGGCCGATCTGATTTCGGAAGCCAACATCGGGTTGATGCAGGCGGTCAAAAAATTTGATCTGGAAAAGAAAGTGCGCCTTTCGACTTATGCAATCTGGTGGATCAAGGCGGCGATCAACGACTTTATCCTGCGTTCGTGGTCGCTGGTCAAGATCGGCACCGTAGCGGCGCAGAAAAAGCTGTTTTACAATCTCGGCCGCATCAAGGCCAAACTCGGCATTTACGAAAACAAGGAGCTGGAACCCTCCGTTGTTAAGCAGATTGCCGGCGAGCTGGTGGTTGACGAAAAAGACGTGGTGGAAATGAACCGTCGTCTGGGCGGCGATTCTTCGCTGAACGTTACCGTCGGCGACGAAGAAGACGAACGCGAAAAAATCGACATGCTGGTCGACAAGCGGCAAAATCTGGAAGCTGCCCTGGCCTGCAAACAGGAAGCGGCGCAAAAACACCGGATGCTGCAAAAATGTCTGAGCCGGCTGCCCGAAAGGGAAGCTTACATCATCCGTCACCGGATGCTGACGGAAACGCCGCAGACGTTGGAGGAAATCGGCGCCAGGTTTGAAGTCAGCCGCGAGCGGGTTCGCCAGATCGAAAAAAAGGCGTTTGAACATTTGTCCGCCCTGGTTAAGGAAGCTGCCGCGGAAACGGCTGAAACTGTTTAAGCTGCTGAGAAACGGAAGCGGTGAGGCGATAGGAAATGGCGAAGAAAAAAGAGAAATCAGGCGAGTTTGAATTTACCGGCGAGATGTCTGCCGCCGCCGTTACCGGTCTGGAATTCCGGGACAGCTTTTCTCCTTCCGAATCTTTGGACGGAATGCTGGAACGGATGGAGGAGCGGATCAAAAAAGTGCGGAAAATCAAAAAGAACAACATCTTTGTCAATCCTTTCAAAGGTTCGGAAAACTGATTTTTCATGGCGGATGAGTTTTTTAATCGGACAGTGGCCGCTCTGGCGGCGGCGGGGATCGATTCTCCGCGTCTGGAAGCGCGGATACTGCTGGCGCACGTTACGGGCATGGAAAGCAATGTTTACGATCCCGGGCGGAAACTTTCTCCCCGGCAGATGAGCGAGGCCGGCTGGCTGCTTGAACGCCGCCTGGCGCATGAACCTTTGGACAAGGTAATCGGCCGCCGCGATTTTTACAAATATCGTTTTGTCGTTAACCGCGAAGTGCTCAGTCCGCGTCCGGACAGTGAAACGCTGGTGGAAGCCGCGGCAGAGCTGATTGCCGAACACCGTTTGAGCTCTCTGCTTGAACTCGGGGTCGGTTCGGGCTGTCTGCTGCTGTCGCTGCTGGCCGACTGTCCGGGAACGCGGGGCGTCGGTGCGGACATTTCGCCGGCGGCATTGGCGGTGGCGGCGGAAAATGCCCGCCGGCTGAAGGTGGAAGACCGTTTGCGGCTGGTTGAGTTTGACTATTTCAAAGATGTTTTCAGCGAACGTTTTGATCTCATTGTCAGCAATCCTCCTTATATTCCGAGCGCCGACGTCGCTTTTTTGGCGCCGGAGGTGAAGGATTATGACCCGTTGTCCGCTCTGGACGGCGGTGCCGACGGTCTGGATCATTACCGGCAGATTGCGTCGGTTGCCGGCGGCTGGCTGAACGACGGCGGATATCTGGTGCTGGAGGCGGGGGCAGGGCAGGCCGGCGACATCGCTTCCGTTTTTGCCGGTTCCGGCTGGCAGACGGTTGGCATGCGGGAAGACTTAAACGGGATTAAACGCTGTGTAATATTGAAAAAATAATTTGCATTTTGCAAAAATTTTTGTATTATTCACCCGTAAACGCTAATTGAATTTTTAGGAAAATCGGCGTTTTTGTTTCCAAACCAACTTGAAAAGAAAATAAATTTGTTCCGGGGTGTTCCTGTCCGTGCAGGCGCTCTTTAACCTGATGTTTTATGGTATAAATATGAAAAAAACAAACAACAAATACCGCAGCGGCGGCAATAACAGCAGCAACAGTACGATCTACTCCCTCAATTATAAATTTGACAGCAATTCCATTGCCGGCAAAATCAGCGGCACCGCGCTTGACCTGATCAAACGCTATAACGACTTTGCCAAAGACGCCCAAAGCAACAACGATTATGTCAATGCGGAAATTTTTCGCCAGTATGCCGAACACTACCGCAAAATCGTGACCGAAATAAATGAACGCAAGAACCAGCAGCGTCAGGCCTTTGCCGCGGAAAACGGCGAACTTCGCAATGAGGCGGAAAACCGGCCGGCGGCGGAAGAACGGCAGCCGGATGCGGAAAGTGCGGGAATTGAAAACAGCGACCGCAAAGAAGATAATACGGCGGCAGAAAAGGCTGCGCCGGCGACAGAGAAAAAACGCGCTTCCTGCACACGACCGGGTAAAGAAACGGCAGAAGCCGCCGCTCCGGCTGCAGAGAAAAAAGCGGCCGAAGAAGAACGGGTTCCGGCGAAGGAAACCAGAAAATCATTTAAAATCATCGAAATCAGTCATACCAAAGCGGACGAAGCGGCTGCCGTCGTTCCCTCTGCCGCTGAAGCGCCGGCGGCGGAAGCTGCGCCCAAGCGGGTTTACCGCCGTCGTAAAACCGCCACTGCGTCCTAAAACCGACAGAGAGGGCGTCCGTGTATTTCGTCATCGCTTTTTTTACCGTCACCTTTGTCGGCGCGCTGATCAGCGCGCGGACGCTGTGCGGCTACAACGACATTTCGCCGTGGTGGAAAGTCGCGGTATTCCTGCTGTTGTGGACCGTTTGGGCAATGCCGGCGGTTTTGGGTGGCCTCCGTACCAAAGGATGGCTGGAAGGGCCGGTTTACAATACGTTGGCTCTCGGCGGCTATTTTCTTTTCGGCTTTGCCTTTTTGCTGCTGATGCTGCTTTTGTTTCGTGATTTCGTCTGGGCCGTTTCTTACGGACTGGCCAAGTTGTCGGGGCATGCTTCGGCCGGCTGGAGTCCGGTGAATACGGTGGCTCTGACCAAGGCCAACCTGATTACTTTGGCGCTGGCTTTGCTGCTGTCGCTTTATGCCCTGTACGAAGGCGTGAAAACCCCGCGCGTGCGCGAAATCGTTATCGAAACGTCCAAAACAGACCGGGAAATTAAAATCCTGCAGATCAACGACATGCACATAGACCGCAGCAAACCGGTCAAATGGTTCGCCGATATGGTGGATCTGGCCAACGCTCAGGAAGCTGATCTGATCGTGCTGCCGGGTGACATCATTGATGACCGGATGGAGGCGGTGCTGCCGCAGGCCGGTGAACTGAAACGGCTGAAAAGCCGTTACGGCGTTTATTTTTCGCCCGGGAACCATGAATTTTACAACGGCCTGGTCGAAATACAGTGGTATTTGCAAAAAGCCGGTTTTGTCTGGCTGTCGGAAAACGGCCGCAACGTGGAGGGGCTGCCGCTTTATATAGCCGGCATGCCGGATGGGCCGCGGCAGCGGACGCAGACGCAGTATCCGCATCTTTTGCGGAATGCCGATCCCGAAGCCTATAAAATTTTGCTGGCGCACAATCCGACCAGGGCGAGGGAATATCTGGGGCAGGGGTTTGACTTGCAGCTTTCGGCCCATACCCATGGCGGACAAATCTTTCCTTTTCATCTGCCGGTGCGGCTTGCCAACAATTTTCTTTCCGGTTTGTACGAGTTGCCGGAAGGCAAGCTCTATATTTCCCGCGGCGCCGGTTACTGGGGACCGCCGATGCGGCTGCTGGCGCCGTCCGACATGACTTTGATCCGGCTTCTTCCGGCGGCGGATTCCCTGAACAGGGGTTGAAACAAAAATAAGCAATGAAAAAACTTGTTTTCAGGGGCAAAAAATGTTATAAGTAACTCCTAAACTAAATTATTGAATACTATGAATAATTATTTGCTGGCTTTGATCGTTATTTTGACGATGATTTTAATCATGGAAGCGGTTCGCTTTCTGCGTTTGAGAAAATGTTGCGGCAAAGATCGCTGCAAATGCGGGGAACGTAAAGATGCATTTTACCGGGAAAAACGCCTTTTTCTCAAACAACTCGGAGAAAGCGGCCTTTTGGCTCAGGAAATTGCGGAAAAGGAGAAACATGTTGGTCTGCAAAAAGTGCAAATCAATACTTTGTTGCAAGAGTTCCATTCGTTGGTTTTTTTCGGTTATTTGAAGCCCGATTATGAGGCTGGTTTTAAAAAAGAGCTGGAAAAACACTATGAAACTTTTGTGCAAAAGGCTGACAAAGGCGGCTACGCAGAGGACGAAAGAAGAGCCAAAGCCGATATTTACAAAGAGCTTTTGCAGAAGCTTTCGCTGACATGGCATGATCAGGATGAATCGAAAAAATGACAAAAGAGGCGTAAACATTAAAAAAACATCTCCCGCCGGGAGATGTTTTTTTGTATTGATGCCTTACAGATTCCCACCATTGTTATGGCGGTTGAATGGTTACGACAACGATAGAATCAAGAAGATATGGAAGTTGTACAAGGTCAACATAGTGTTTGCCTTTTAAACTGCCGCGCAGTCTGGGTGTGTAATTATCGTCGTCGGTCCGAAAGCCCGGCGTCACAGATTATATAAAGCAAGTCATAGCTTGAGCTGCCGGGAAGTGTTCCCGGTTGCAAGGCAGGGAAAGATTGTTTTTGATAAAAATCATGTTCAACAATATCCCCGAGATATGCAATAGCAGATGTAACGGCACAATTGAAAAGTCGGTCTTTATTGCAGATAAGAGCTGAGTTTGCCCGGCTTAAGCAAATGAAATGTATTTTGGTCACGGGGATAGTTTGTCAGCAGCGTCGGCTCAGATGAAGAAAAAAATGAACATTATGCAGAATTTTAAGGACGATGGGATTTGGGGCGGTTCCGACTGGAGCTGTAACGAAATGGCATCTGCGCCTTTTCTATAAAACTCTCAGTTTACCGGGGGATATCTATTGATGCCTTACAGATTTCCACCATTGTTATGGCGGTTGAATGGTTACGACAACGATGCCGCAGCGCCGGATTTTTCCTTTATTTGCGGTAAACCGGTCATCATTGTGTGAAAATTTTTCGGATTATCATTTTAACGGTATCGGTTACGCTCATGTCTTGCAAAATGTTTTTTCGGGAATGATTTTAATGTAATCTTTTTTATGCCGCCGTTTTTTCATTTCTTCTTCGCCAAAATCATCTTTGTTGCTTTTTGTGCCGTGTTTGATTAACGTTTCCGTAAAAGTAAGACCGCAATAATAATCCCGAATTTCATCTTTAAATGTGTTTTTTGCCAATTCAAATAACGGCATATACCATTTTGAGTTACAATATGCCCTCAAGAATAACCGTTTCGCAATTATTTTTTCCATACATAAGCAATTCTGACAGCAAGGGCAGCGCTTTTGTGCCTGCCCCGTCTTTGACGCGTAACATTTCTCGACGGACGACGTCTTGAGAAACCACCATGACGTTGTGTCCCAATTCATGTTGCAGCACTTTGGCAACAGTTGTTTTGCCGCTCCCGGAATTTCCCCTTATAATCACCAATTTTGACAAGTCTGTTTCTCCGTCGGTTCCAAAGCGGATGGCAGGTCATTGGCGGATGAAACAGAGAAAATAAAGCGCATTGACGTTGCGTAATAATCACTGTCTTTACTCATCACATGCTTTTTGCCGTTTTTCCTGAATGCTTTGGCGATAGGAATATCTTAATCCTTTTCCGGATTTTTTGCGGCTTTCGGCAGATTCTTTTTCATGATTGCTGCGCCAAAAGTGTTCTCTTGGCAAATAACCGGTTTCCGCCGTTTTTACATTTTTATGCGCCTATTCCCATTCGATCATCGGATAGTCTTCTTTGCCGCCCGGCAGCTGAAAATGCCACCATTCGCTGTTGATAGTTTCAAAACCGACGGAAGTCATCAGTTTTTTCAGCAGTTCCCGGTTGTTGATTTCTTCCGCATAACGCGTGTCGAGAAAATCCTGCCGCGCTTTTTCCAGATGCTTGTAAAAAGGCTCGGTTTCCCCCTTGGTCAGTTGTTTGGCGAATTTTTTCTCATAGCCGTCGACTTCGGTCGGGAATTTCAGGTTGCGTCCCTTTTCGTCGGTGAGGCAGCAGTCGATTGCCGTACCGTAACAGTGCAGACTGTTTTCCGGTTTGCTGGCAAACAATCCTTCTACCGTGATCAGCTCCAGAATCCGCCGATGGGCAACCGGCGGGCGGTAGGCGTCGCGAATACGCAATTTGAGGTTTTGCGCGGCCAGTTCGCCTGCCAGTTCCTGCAACCGAACCGCGGCGTCAACATGGATATAGGCCCGGTCGCCGAAACCCACTTCCCAGTATACGGGATGTAAAATGATGTTTTCCGGCGTTGCGTACATCATGTCGATGATGAATCGGTCGCCGGTAATTTCCGTCAGATTGTTTTTAATAAGAAAATTTCTGTCCATGTTTTTATCCTTTCTGTTGCCAGGATCCGTTTTCGTTTTGCTGCCAGTAAAAAACGTCGGCGTCCTGTTGTTTCAGCTCTTTCCACATCTGGCGCGCCTGCGTCAGGCTTTCTTCCGAATTGCCGTCAAAGATGTTGAATACCCTTTCAAAGCGGCTGATTGTTTCCCAATCGGTTCGCGCGCCGTCGGTCAGAAACAGAAATTCCGCGCCGTTGGGCACGTCGTCGCCGGCAGTCAGCCAGATCGGCTGCATGTCCGCAAAACCGTCTTTGCGGCTGCCGTGCGGCAGGAAAGAAGTGTCGTTATATGTCCACAGCAGCGAGTTCAAAAACTCAACGCGTTCTTCGTTGCCGATTTTTACCACGATTTTTTTGCCGGTGCCGTAAGCCTTTTCCAAAAGCTTCGGCAGCACGTCTTCCAGACGCTGGTTTTGCAAATGGTAAAAATCTACTCTGCTCATGGTCTTAACTTCAGCTGGAGAACGTTGATTTCGTCTTGTTCCGCATTCTGGATCATCAGGTGCAGCGGGCGTTTTTCTGTTTGGGCGTCCTGAATATGTCCCAATGCGGCGGAGAGGGTGACGCAGTCTTTCAGATCCATTTTCAGGATGATGTCGCCGCGTTTAATGCCCTGCCGGTCGGCGTCGCTGCCGAATTCGACCCCTTCGACCAAAAGTCCCATGGTGGTCGGCGACAAATTCATGTTTTTAACGATTTCCGGCGTAATTTCTTTCAGGATCATACCGCTTTCTTTTAAGATTTTGCCGCCGTCGGAATCCGGTTTGACCTGCTCGCGGGGGGCGGCTTTGGGTGATTTCGGCATATTTTCGACCTTAACCGTGATCGGCTCAATCTCCTGATTGCGCCAGATTACAAGCTGCGCTTCGCTGCCGGCCGGCATTTCGGCAATCAGCCGCGAAAAGTCTTTGCAGCTGTTGATTTCGGTCTGACCGAGGCTGATGATCACGTCGCCGGCCTGCAGCCCGGCTTTGGCTGCCGGTCCGTTTTCGCTGATGCCGGAAACGATGATTCCCTGAGAGTCTTTCAGGTTCAGGCTGCGGGCCAGATTTTTGGAGTTCGGCTGTACCCGGATGCCGATCCAGCCGCGTTTGACCTCGCCGCTTTGCTCCAGCTGTTTGACGATCCATTCGACAATGTTGATCGGGATGGCAAAGCCGATTCCCATGTTGTTTCCGGAAGTGGAGAAGAGGGCGGAATTGATGCCGATCACTTCTCCTTTGGTATTGAACATCGGGCCGCCCGAACTGCCCTGGTTAATGGCAGCGTCGGTCTGGATAAAATTGTCGTACGGACCCGCGGCAATGTCCCGCGATTTGGCGGAGACGATGCCGGCGGTAACGCTGCCGCCCAGCCCGAACGGGTTGCCGATGGCCAGTACCCAGTCGCCCACCCGGATAGCGTCGGAATCGCCGAAAGTTACTTTGTCGAGTTCAAACGGCGGTTCGATTTTGATCAGGGCGATGTCGGTTTTTTCGTCGCCGCCGATGATGTCGGCTTCGACTTCGGTGTTGTCAAACAGTACCACGTTGACGACTTCGGCGTTCTCAATCACATGATAGTTGGTGATGATGTATCCGTCTTCGCTGATGATAAAGCCCGATCCCAACGCTACCCGGCCTTCCAGCGGATCATAATATTCCCCGCCGCCGTTGCTGCCTTCGGCCGGAATGTTGATCTGGTCGGGCTGCTGGATGGTGGAGATGTTGACCACCGTCGGGATCAGCTTTTCCGCCAGATCGGCAAAAGACGGAAAACCGTACTGTGCCCGGACGGGAAAAGCGGCGGCCGCGCCGCACAGAACCATAAGCCAAAGTCGTAATCTGTTCATCTTCCTATCTCATCGATTTGCGAAAAAACTGGAAAAACTCGCTGTCAGGCGACAAAACCATCGAAGCGTTGCCGTCGGTGAGCGCGTTTTTATAAGCCTCGAGCGAGCGGTAGAAGGCAAAAAACTCCATATCCTGCCCGGCGGCTTTGTTCCAGATCATGATTGCCTGTTCGTCGCCCTGACCGCGGATGATCTGTGCCTGCTTTTCGGCGTCGGCGAGGATGATGGTTTTTTCCTTGTCAGCGCTGGCCTTGATCTTCTGCGCTTCCTGCGACCCTTGTGCGCGGAACTCCTTGGCTTCGCGCTCGCGTTCAGTCTTCATCCGGGCATTGATCGCCTGCAAAACCTCAAGCGGCAGGTCGGCCCGGCGGATGCGCACGTCGGCAACGCTGACGCCGATCTGTTCCGCGTCGACCTTAACCGCGGCGCTGATGTCGTTCATGATCTGGGTGCGCTTCTGCGACAACAGTTCCTGTAAGGTGCTGCGGCCGAGGATCTTGCGGATGGAGGAATTGACGATTTCCGCCAGTTTGCTCTGCGCCTGATATTCGGTGCGCACGGTTTTGTAAAACTTCAGCGGGTCGATAATCCGGTAGCGGGTAAAACTGTCGACGTCCAGACGTTTTTTGTCGTTTAAAACCACTTCCTGCGCCGGCGGATCAAGGTTGAGCAGCCGCGCGTCATAGAAAACGACGTTCTGAATCATCGGAATTTTGAGTTTCAGTCCCGGTTCCTTTACAACTCTGACTGGACGGCCGAATTGCAGAACCAGCGCCTGTTCGCCCTGGTTGACGGTATAAATACTGCCGGCGGCCAGAATGACAACGGCCGCGGCCAGCGCAATCAAAACATATTGAATCTTACTCATCGTCGTCGTTTCCTTATTTCAAACTGTTCAGCGGCAGCAGCGGCACCACGCCGTTGCCTTTGGCGGAAGGGTCGAGAATGACCTTGTCGGAATTTTTCAGGACGTTTTCCATGGTTTCCAGATACAGGCGCTTGGCGGTTACCTCACGGCCTTTTTTATAGGCCTGATAAACCGAGTTGAAACGCTCGGCCTCGCCCTTTGCCTTGTTGACAACGGCTTCCTTGTAGGCTTCCGCGCCTTGCAGAATCTGCGAAGCCTGGCCGCGGGCGTTGGGAACAACCTCGTTGCGATAAGCTTCCGCTTCGTTCTTAAATCTTTCCATGTCGGCTTTGGCGCGCTGAACTTCGTTAAAGGCGTCGACCACCTGTTTCGGCGGATCGGCCTTTTGCAGTTTGACGCGGACGATTTCCACACCGGACCCGAAGTCGTCGAGCACTTTCTGCAGTTCAAGCTTGGTGTCTTCCTCAACCTTGCCGCGGTCGCCCGAAATGATCGGCATCATTTTCGACTGGCCGACGATTTCGCGCAAAACCGACTGTGCGGCAACGCTTACCGTCTGGTCGGGGCTGCGCATGCTGAACAGGTAGTCTTTGGCGTTTTTGATCCGCCAGACCACGGTCAGGTTGATGTCGACGATATTTTCGTCGCCGGTCAGCATATGGCTCTCGGTAAATGCGCGGGAAACGTTGGAAACCCGGCTGCTTTCGGCCACCCCGAGGTTAATGCTCCGTTCCTGGGTCATGCTTACTTTTTCCACCGTCTCAATCGGGTAGGGCAGATGGTAGTGCAGTCCCGGTTCGGTGGTGTCGACATATTTGCCGAATCTCAGCACCACCCCCTGTTCGTTGGTTTGCACCTGATAGAAGCCGGATGCCAGCCACAGGGCCGCCGCCGCGCCGATAATCAGTTTGGCGCCGCCGTCAAAACTGAAACCGCCGCTTTTTTTGATCCGGCGGAATTTAACGACTTTTTCCGTATTCGCTTCGCCCTGCCACGGGGAATCATCGCTGTCGTCCCACGGGCTTTTGTTGTCAGCCATGTTTTTACACCTCATTGTTTATTATATTGCATTAAATCCATATATAATATAAATGTATCCTAAAAACAATTAATGATACGACAATATCAACAGGAGAGAATTATGGAAGCAGAACTGCGCCGTATCGCCGGGCAATACTTTGCTCCGGAAACGATTGAGAGCGTCAGGGTCTTTAACCGCCGCGCGATCGTTACTCTGGTTAATGCCGCCGAAGACCCGGCCGGAGCGGAAGCAATGGAAAAGGCTTTGCTGGCATATCCGGAAATAGACAAAGTTTCGGTCGTTTATACCGCGACCCGCCGCGACGAAGGGGATACCCGCTGGCGGATTCCCGGAGTAAAAAAAAATCATTGCCGTCGCTTCGGGCAAAGGCGGCGTCGGCAAATCCACCACCGCCGTCAATCTGGCGCTGGCGCTGGCGGATCTTGGCAAAAAAACGGCGTTGTTCGATGCCGACATTTACGGCCCTTCGGTGCCGACCATGCTGGGGTTTGAAGACGTGTCGCCGATTTCTTACGACGGCAAAACTTTCGAGCCTTTTGAAAACCTCGGCCTGAAGTCGATGTCGATCGGCAGTCTGGTGGACAAAGACACCCCGCTGATCTGGCGCGGGCCGAAAGCCTGCGGCGCCCTGCAGCAGCTTTTGACGGAAGTCAACTGGGGCGACATCGACGTCATGGTGATCGACATGCCGCCCGGCACCGGCGACATTCAGATTACGCTGGCCCAGCAGGTGAAACTTGACGGCGCGGTTATCGTTTCCACCCCGCAGGACATTGCCCTGATCGATGCGGTCAAAGGCGTCAACATGTTCAAACGGGTAGAGGTGCCGATTTTGGGCATTGTCGAAAATATGAGTTATTATCTGTGTCCCGAGTGCGGTCATAAGGAATTCGTCTTCGGCGAACACGGCGCGCGGGAAACGGCGGAACGACTGGGTGAAAAGTTTCTGGGAGAGATTCCGCTCAACATTAAGATCCGCAGTTATGCCGACGGCGGCACTCCGATCGTTTATGCCGAACCGGACAGTCCGTTCAGCGAAGCTTACCGCGAAATTGCCGCAAAAATAGCCGCGGCCTTATAGACGGAAAAGCCGGATATCCGAAAATATCCGGCTTTCGCAAGTCTGCAGCAAACATCATTTGCCGTTACTTTTCGATTTCGTCTTTTTCTTCGTCGTCTTCTTCCTCATCATCTTCTCCTGACAATACTTCGTCTTCACACCAGAAAAAGTTGTTATGGTCGTGTTGTGCCGCTTGTTCAAATTCGAAAAAGCGGGCAACGGGAACTCGCAGGAAATTGCTCAATGTCCACAACATGTAACAGGGAATGTGTCCCTTGCCTTGTTCGTATTGCCTGAGTGTTTGGAGCGGAACGCCGATTTGGTCGGCCACGTCTTTTTGTGTAAGACAGTATACGGAACGGCAGAAGCGCAGACATTTGCCGATGTCAATTTCGATCGGTTGCGGGATGTCTTTGCCGCGTTCCAATGATTGAAAAATAGGAAATCCCATGAAGCAATCCTTTCTGTTGTTGATTAAACGGTAAGGCCACTGTCAGACTTCAAAAGGGATATGAGCTTTTCGGCCGTTTTTTTTAAGACGGCGGGAAAAGCGCTTTTGAAATGAAGGTGGTCGGGAAGTTGACAAATCATATATGCTAAAATGATCCCCCGGGTCTTTGAACTTTTCAGTTGTTGGACATGCACCCGGGGCTCCCCGACCGTAGTCAGGGATATATTCATCGTTATCGCTATCAACAACGATAACAATTTGACGGCGAATATCCCTGTCGCCGTAGCATATATGGGCTTGTCAAGGCCCCGCGCCCCTTTTTCGGGCGCTTAAGTGCCAAAACCGTACATTTTCCGCAGCAGAACGGAAAAACGTTTGCCTGCTTTCCGAACAAACGGCGCCGGCACGTTTTCACGACCGTTCCGCGGGCGGATGTAATGGCTCTGCCACCTGGAAACATCATAAATAAACAAAAAAACGATTACAAGACGAAATATGCGGAATAAACAAAGGCAAGCGAAATTCGCAGCCGGAGAACCGGCTATCGTATTGACACTAATAGATTGTAGAAATAAGAAATAAAAATTAAAGGTTGTGGATAACATACCGCTTTTGTATTTTCGTTTTGATGCCAAAGCCGGTTTGTGCCAAACCCGTTTTTCGCTTTCTCAACAGCTTGCCCGGCCATGTTTCGGAACGGATGGCCGGAACCTGCACTTTTTCAGCGTCTGCGTTCGGGCAGTCCTTCTTCTTTTTCAAGTTGTTTGATTCTCATCAGCAGATCGTCGATCTTAAGCCTGAGCGTTGAAGACGGATTATGCCGCAGGGCGTTTTCCGCCTGCCGCCGGGCCGTTTGCGCGTCGCCGCCGAGAAAAGAGAATTCCGCCGCCGCGTAGTTGGAGGTTGCCATGTCGTTTTGCATGCCGCTGGCTCTTGCCAGAAGCAGCCAGGCATAGCTGTCGGGGTTATAAACCAGAACCTGGTTCAGCATGCGGACGATTTCTTTTAAGTCTGCCTGGCCGGGATTGTTTTCGAGCATGGCCTGCGACAGGTTAAGCTTGAACAGGGATGAGGCCGGCTGCAGTTTCAGCGCCTGCCGGTAAGCGGCGGCGGCCGGAACAATTTTTCCCGTTTCCATCATCATCTGTCCTTTTAATTCGTAAAAATAAGGGTTTTGCGGCTCGTCTGCGATCAGTGAGTTAACCTCGGCCAGCGCCTCTTTCATTTTCAGCTGTTTGAACAGGGCGATGGCGCGGGCGTAACGGGCGGGAACGGAATTGTCTTTGGGCGGATATTTGAGAAACGTCTGCCGCGGTTCTTCGGTATAGGCAAACAGTTTGGCTTTGATTCTTTGAAATTCTTTTTCCTGAGGCCCTTGCGCCGGCGCCCGCGATTCCCGTGCCGCTTTTTCGACGAAGGATATGCGTTCGTCGGTCAGCGGGTGAGTGCGGTAATAGTCGCGTTCGGCAATGCCCTGCATTTTGTTGCGGTGTTGTATTTTTTTCAGGAATGCGAGCATGCCGGCCGGCGACTGGTTTATTTTTTTCAGCAGGTTGACGGCGGCCTCGTCGGCGCTCCTTTCTTCGCTGATCTGGTATGAGAGCATCGAATTGAGAGCCGAACTCTGCGAACCGAGAATGGCGGCGATGCTCAGGTCTGCACGTCCGGCGGCAATGCCGGCCAGGCCGCCGACCAGCATTGAAGCCAGGCTGATGCTCTGCACCTCGCGCGATTTGATTTTGTGACGAAGAATGTGTCCGCCCTGAATATGCCCGGTTTCGTGCGCCAGCACGCCGGTCAGCTCGTTCTGGCTGTCGGCGGCGGTAATGGTGCCGATGTTGACGAACATGCGGTTGCCGTCGGTGACGAATGCGTTCAGTTCACGGTCGTTGACAATATAAATCTGCCCCGGGCGGAAAGCTACGCCGGCGGCGTTGAATACCGGCCGCAGCGTCTGATGCAGAAATATCTCGGTTTCTTCGTCCGAAATCAGGGAAATGGCCCGTGCCGTTCCGCAATTTAAAAAAACTGACAGCAGCACAAGACTGCCTGCCAGTTTTTTTGCCGTTGTCAGAAAAGAGTTTATCCGTTGATAAGCTTTTTCCACCATGCAACCTTCCTTTTTTCCGGTTTCTCTTCGTTTTCCGTATTGGTATTTGCGGGAGCCGGCGTTTCATGGCTGTTATACAGAATTACCGCTTCTTCTTTTGCCGGTTTTTCTTCCGTTTCACCGGACGGTTCGCCGCTGCGGCGTCTGCTGCCCCTGCGGCGGTCAAAACGGCCGCGCCGGTCGCGCCTGCCGCCTCTGCGTCGGAAACCGGCGTTTTCGTTTTCCCCGATGTCGGCTTCGGTTTCGTTTTCCGCGGCGTTCTCTGCGGTCGTTTCTTCCGTGTCGGTTTCGTCGCCGGCATCGTTTTCCTCATATTCGGAAATTTTGTTTTCCTTTGCCGTTTCTTCGCCGGCGGGTTTGATTGCTTTTATCCGTTCGATTTTGAAATCCGCGATGTTGCGGACGCTGTCGTCGGCACAGATGACAACCTGCATTTTATAGCGCTGTTCTATGTTGACCAGTTCGGCGCGCTTCTGGTTTAAGAGATAAACGGCCACGTCGCGCGGCAGCGAAACGGTAATTTTTGACGAGCGACCTTTGATGCCTTCTTCCTCAATCGTACGCAGGATGGAAACCGCGCCGGATTCGATGGTGCGGACAATGCCGCGGCCGTGGCAGTGCGGGCAGGTTTGATAATTGCTTTCAAAGAAAGAGGAATGCATCCGCTGGCGCGAAATCTCAAGCAGCCCGAAGCAGCTCATTTTGCCGATCTGCACGCGGGCGCGGTCTTTTTTCATTGCCTCTTTCATCCGCTTTTCGATTGCCTGATTGTTTTTGGCTTCGTCCATGTCGATGAAGTCGATTACCACCAGTCCGGCCAGATTGCGCATGCGGAGCTGTTTGGCGATTTCGTCGGCGGCTTCCAGGTTGGTTTTGAGCGCCGTTTCTTCCAAATCTTTTTCCTTGGTGGCGCGGCCCGAGTTGACGTCGATCGAAACCAGCGCCTCGGTGGGGTTGATTACCAGATAGCCGCCCGATTCCAGCTGCACGTTGGTGTCGTGCAGCTTGTCCAGCTGTCCTTCGACCTGGAAACGCTGGAACAGCGGAATGTCGTTCGGTTTGCAGGACTTGAGCTTTTTCATGCTGTGCGGCGACAGGATCTTCATAAAGCTGCGGGCAGCCTGATAGGCGTTGTTGCCGTCGATGATGATTTCCGAAATTTCCTTGGTAAACATGTCGCGCAGCGCCCGTTTAATCAGGTTTCCTTCCTCGTAGATCAGAGCCGGCGCACCGCTTTTCAGCGAATCAAGCCGGATCTGTTCCCAGGTGCGGATCAGGTAATTGTAGTCGCGGACAATGTCCGATTTGGTCTTTTCTTCACCGGCGGTACGCACGATCAGCGACATGTCGCTGGAAATCGGCAGTTCCCTGATGATGGTTTTTAAACGCTTGCGGTCGGAAACGTTGGTGATTTTGCGCGAAACGCCGCCGCTTTTGATCCGGTTGGGCATCAGCACGCAGTAGCGGCCGGCCAGCGACAGATATGTCGTCAGGGCGGCGCCTTTGTTGCCGCGTTCTTCCTTGACCACCTGTACCAGAAGAATCTGGCCTTCTTTGATGACGTCCTGAATTTTGCTTTGATGGAAAAGCTTGCGCATCAAAATCAGCTTTTTCTGGATTTCAAAGTCATATTCGCCGTCGTCATCGTCGTCGGCGGCCACTTCGTCGTCGCTGCCGTTGTCCATGCCGGCGCCGCCGGTTTCTTCCGTTTCGTTTTCGCCGTTGTTTTCGTATTCTTCGTCTTTTTCGACAATTCTTTCGTTTGCGGTGCCGGCGGATTCGGCAAGGGTTTTGACTTCTTCTTTCTTTTTGCCGTCGTTTTTCGCTTCTTCCGCGGGTGCGGCGGCCGTTTCTGCCGGCGCTTCCGCAGACGCCGTTTTGCCTGCGGCGGCAGATGTGTCTTTCTCACCCGTTTCGGCGGTTTCCCCGGCAGTTTTCGGTTTGCGTCCGCGGCGTCTGCCGGTGGTTCCCGCTTTTTTCTTTTTGCCGGCCTGCTTGCCGTCTGCGGCTTGGTTTTCGCCGTCTGACGCTTTTTCTTCTGCCGCTGCCGCGGGGGCTTCTCCGGTTTCCGCGCCGCCGTTTTCAACGATGGCGGCCGTTGGCGTTTCTTCCGCTGCCGCCGCGGAAGAAGCGTTTGAACCTTCCGGTTGTTCGGCCGCCGCTGCCGGTTGCGCTTCCGCATCCGTGCCGTTTTCGTCGGCGGCTTTTGCCGCTTCTTCCCGGGCGCGCGCTTCCGCAGCTTCCTGTTCCAGGCGCTGGGCGCGTTTTAAGGCTTTTTCTTCGCGGATTCTCGCGCGTTCCTGTTCGCGTTCCTTAATTGCCTGTTTTTTGTTTTCGATCATGGCGTCGACTTCTTTTTCCAGTTCGGCCATGGTTTTGTCGTCCACATGATAATAGTCGGGATGGATTTCGCCGAAAGCGAGGAACCCGTGGCGGTTGCCGCCGTAGTCGACGAAGGCGGCCTGCAGCGAAGGTTCGATCCTCATCACCTTGGCCAGATAAACATTGCCTTTGATCTGTTTTCTGCTGCTTGATTCGAATTCGACGTCTTCAAGCTTGTTGCCGTTGACCACGACCACCCGCGTTTCTTCGGGCTGGGTGTCGTCGATTAACATTCTTTTGGTCATATTTTAATAAACTCCGTTCACTCCGCGGAAAACGCGGAAAAATTATTGCATCCGGAGAGAAATCGTGCGGAGAAAAGCAGGAAAACACAAGCTTCGGACAAAAGCTTCAGGCGCTTCTGCCGGGCTTTGCCGTATTGCCGGAGCAGCTTTCTCCGACCTTCAAACATTCAGAACTTTCCTGTTCTGCGATCCGCGGACAAACGCTTTTTTGCTTGCTTGTTATTTGGCTTGTCCGCAAATCAGAATCTCTATCCGGTTTAAACCTCATTCCGGTCGGGATGCACAGGCACGTTTTTCACCGTGAAAAACGGCGGCAACCAATGCGCGGGGAACCTAAAAAACATTTTGTCGTCAAGTCGTAAACGTCCCCGTGCCGGTTAAAAAGACATCCGGCCGCTATTGACAATATACCGGCTGATGTAAAATTACAATACGAAATTTCATTTTTTTCTTTCTCCTTTTTAACAGATTGGTAATAAGTGGCATTTATAATTGCCAAAACTATGGTGGAACAAAACCGGTAATGAGCATACTGAACAACATAACGGCGGCAGGCTGCCGCCGAATACTGATGCTGGCGATGATGGTGCTGTCGGCGGTTTTCCTGTGCGCTTTCAGAGCCGATGCCGCCGGCCGCGTCAGCGGGCTGCGGATCGGGCAGGGCATCGGCAGCGTGCGTATCGTGTTTGACGCCGACGCCGAATTCGACTATAACGTTTTTCTGCTTGACGGGCCGAAACGTTTGGTGGTGGATACCAAAAACGTCTATGTCGGCAAAGCGCTGGAAAAGACCAAAGACAAAAACAATCTGGTCGGCCGGGTGCGGGTGGGTGATATTCATGACGGCAAAACCCGCATAGTTTTCGACCTGCTCAAGCCGGTGGTGGTCAAAAAGGTTTTCATGCTGCCGCCGCAGTCCACTTTCAAATGGCGGCTGGCAATTGACGTGACCGTCGCTTCCGAACGCGAGTTCCGGCAAAAGGCGGGCATCGACAACGCCTACGGCAACAAAAGCCTTTCGCTGGCCGGCAGCGTGCAGGCGGCCGTTGATGCGACGCCGAAGCCCCGTAAGCAGAACGCCAGAAAAATCATTGTGATCGACGCCGGGCACGGCGGACACGATCCGGGAGCGATCGGCTATTCCGGCGTGCATGAAAAGAACATCACCCTGGCCATGGCCAAAGAGCTTAAGCGTCAGTTGGACCGCAAGGGAAAATATACGGTTTATCTCACCCGCAGCACCGATGTCTTCATTCCGCTGCGCAAGCGGGTGGAAATTGCGCGCAAACACAAGGCCGACCTGTTTATGTCCGTGCATGCCGATTCCGCTTTGAACCGCAAGGCGACCGGGCTGTCGGTCTATACCCTGTCGGAAACGGCTTCGGACAAGGAGGCGGCGGCGCTGGCCGAACGGGAAAACAAGGCTGACGTCATCAGCGGGCTCAATCTGGTCGAACAGTCCAAGGAAGTGAGCGACGTGCTGATATCGCTTGCCCAGCGGGAAACCCGCAACCGTTCTTCCGAATTCGCCAAATGTCTGGTAGACGAAATGCGCAAATCGGTCAAGCTGATCAGCGATACCCACCGTTTTGCCGGGTTTGCCGTCTTAAAAGCGCCGGACGTGCCGTCCGTGCTGCTGGAGATGGGCTATCTTTCCAACAAAAACGAAGAACGTCTTCTGCGTCAGGAAAGCTACCGCCGCAAATTGGCCGTTTCCGCCGCCAAAGCGATCGACCGCTATTTTGAAGACATGAAACACAAATCCCTGTTTTGATCCCGGTTGTCGTTTAAACGGCTGATAAATCAAGAATACGGTTGTCGTTTGCGATAAAAACTGTTATGAGTGTGTCATAATATAATCTGTTGGGTATGAAAATGTTTAAAACTTTGTCTTCTTTACTGAGCACGTTTTTCTTTTTTGCGGTCATCCTGATTGTCGTGATCATCAGCAATCTGTGGCGCTTCAGCCAAAGCCTGCCCGATTACCGCCAGCTGGAAAAATACGAGCCGGCGGTCACCACCCGCCTGTATGCCGGCGACGGTCAGCTGTTGAAGGAATACGCGGTGGAGCAGCGGCTGTTCATGCCGGTCGGCAAAATCCCCGATCTGGTCAAGCAGGCGTTCATCTCCGCCGAAGACAAAAAGTTTTATCGGCATTCGGGGATTGATTATGTCGGCATTGTCCGCGCCGTTATCAGCAACGTGAAAAACCTGGGCAGCGGCCGCCGGCCTTCGGGTGCGTCGACCATCACCCAGCAGGTGGCCAAAAACTTTCTGCTTTCTTCGGAAGTGTCTTATGTCCGCAAAATCAAGGAAGCGCTTTTGGCCTGGCGGATTGAACAGGCGTTTGGCAAAGATCATATTCTGGAACTGTATCTGAACGAAATTTACCTCGGCAACCGCTCTTACGGCGTGGCGGCGGCGGCGCTCAACTATTTTGACAAGCCGCTGTCGGAACTGACGCTGGAGGAAGCCGCCTATCTGGCGGCGCTGCCGAAGGGACCCAACAATTACAATCCCCACACCCGTTACGAGGCGGCCGTGGCCCGCCGCAACTGGGTGATCGGCCGGATGCTTGAGGAGGGGTATATTGACGAGCTTGCGGCCGAAAACGCCAAGGCGCAGCCGTTGAAAGTGGTGAAACGCGACAGCGGTTTCGTAAAACATGCGGAATATTTCAGCGAGGAAGTCCGCCGCGGAATTGAACGGCGTTTCGGTGCCGAGGCGCTTAACGAGGGCGGGCTGATCGTCCGCACCACCGTTGATCCGCGTCTGCAGGAAATCGCCACCCGGGTATTCCGGGAAAAACTGCAGGAGTATGACCGCCGCCACGGCTGGCGCGGAGCAACGGCCAACATCGCTCTTGAAGACGATTATATGTCGGTACTGGAGAAAACGGCGCTGCCGGCCGGAGCCGAAAGCGGCTGGGAAAAGGCGGTGGTGACCCTGGTCAACAATGCGCGGGCGGAGATTAAAACGGTTGACGGCGAAACCGGCGTCATTCCTCTTTCCGTTCTTTCCTGGGCAGGCAAAACGCTGCCCGATCAGGGGATCGGCAGGGCGCCGAAATCGGTTAAGGAGGTGCTTAAACCGGGTGACGTGATCTGGGCGGAAAAGATCGGCGAAGAGAAAATCAAAAAACAGAAACTGCCGGAAAACGCTTATAATCTGCGTCAGGTTCCCGACGTCGACGGCGGGTTGATCGCCATCGACCCTCATACCGGCCGGGTGCTGGCAATGGTCGGCGGGTATTCTTATAAACGTTCGCAGTTTAACCGCGCCACTCAGGCGCGCCGGCAGACCGGTTCGTCGTTCAAGCCGTTTGTTTATCTCACCGCGCTGGAAAACGGCTATTCTCCGACCGATCTGATTTTGGATGCGCCGTTTGTGCTGGATCAGGGAGCCGGCCTGCCGAAATGGAAACCGGAAAACTTTACCAAGAAATTTTACGGTCTGATGACTTTGCGCGAAGGAATTGAAAAATCGCGCAATCTGATGACGGTTCGTCTGGCGCAGGACGTCGGCATGGACAAGATTTCCGCCTTTGCCAAAAGAACGGGCATCAACGACCATCTGCCGGAGCTGCTTTCAATGTCGCTCGGCGCCGGCGAAACCCGGCTGATCGACCTCACTTCCGCCTATGCGGAAATTGTCAACGGCGGCAAAAAAATACAGCCGTATCTGATTGAGCGCATTCAGGACCGCTATGGCCGTACCATTTTAAAACAGGATAACCGCGACTGTGCCGGCTGCAATTACGATGTTTGGGAAAATCAGCCGACCCCGCAGCTGGCAGACGGCCGCGAGCAGGTGTTTGACAGCCTGTCGGCCTATCAGATGACTTCGATTCTGGAAGGCGTGGCCACCCGCGGCAGCGGCGCCCGGCTGCGGCGCCTGAAAAAACACCTGGCCGGCAAAACCGGAACCACCAACGACAGCAAAGAAGGCTGGTTTGTCGGTTTTTCGCCGGATCTGGTGGTCGGCACCTACATCGGTTTTGACGAACCGCGGACGCTCGGCCGCTGGGAAACCGGCGCCAGCGTGGCGCTGCCGGTATTCTATGCGTTTATGGAAGAGGCGCTGAAAGATCAGCCCGATATTCCGTTCCGCATTCCCGCGGGCATCAAACTGGTGCGGATCAATTACAAAACCGGCAAACCGGCGGTGCCCGGGGACCAGGTGGTCATTACCGAAGCGCTGAAGCCCGACTTTGACTTTGAAACGGCCGGCCAGCGCATCATTAACGGCAGTTCCGACAACGACAATGACGGAGAAGACGACCGCAACGATTTCAAACGTTTCGGCAATTCCGCCGACAGTGAAAACTTCCAGCTCGGAACCCAGTATTAGTCAACTTTTCAACCTATTGAAAGGAAAAACATGCAGGCAGAAGTATTAACCTTAATTGACGAGATCAAGCAGTCGCTTTCGCTGCTGAGGAGGTCTCTTTGACTACGATAACGCCGTTTTGCGTCTGGAAGAACTGGACGCGCTGACCGCCGCGCCGGAACTGTGGAACGACGCCGCTCGCGCGCAGAAGCTGTTGAGCGAAAAAAATTCGCTGGAAGAAAGCGTTACCGCGCTGAAGCAAACGGAAACGTCGTTAAACGAATTAAGCGAACTCTGTGAACTGGCGGAAGAGGAGGGTAATCGGGAACTGGTTGCCGAGATCATAACCCAGCTGGAGGAGCTGAAGGTAAAAACCCGCCGCGGCGAGTTGGAAGCGCTGCTTTCCGGCGAAGCCGACAAAAACGACGCCTTTCTCGAAGTTCATGCCGGCAGCGGCGGTACCGAGGCTCAGGACTGGGCGGAAATGCTGCTCAGAATGTATACCCGCTGGGCGGAAGCGCATCAATATAAGGTGGAATATGTGGAGGAAGCGGAAGGCGACGTTGCCGGGCTGAAGTCGGCAACCGTCAAAATCAGCGGACACAACGCATACGGCTGGCTCAAGTCGGAAACCGGCGTTCACCGTCTGGTGCGGATTTCGCCGTTTGACAGCAACGCGCGCCGCCATACCAGTTTTGCCTCGGTCGGCGTTTATCCCGACATTGACGACGAAATCCGCATTGAGATCAACGAGTCCGACTGCCGGGTCGATACCTACCGCGCGTCGGGCGCCGGCGGCCAGCACATCAACAAGACCGATTCCGCGGTCCGTATCACCCATATTCCGACCGGAATCGTAGTCCAATGCCAAAATCAGCGTTCGCAGTTTCAGAACCGCGACGCCGCTTGGAAAATGCTTCGCGCGCGCTTATATGAAATGGAACTGAAAAAACGCGAAGACGCGGCGCAGGGAGAAAGGGATTCGATGGGCGACAACGGCTGGGGCTATCAGATTCGCTCCTATGTTTTGCAGCCCTACAAACTGATCAAGGATCTGCGCACCGGCGCGGAAACTTCGGACGCCAAGGCGGTTTTGGACGGTGACATTGATTTGTTTTTGGAGGCGGCGCTGGCCGATAAGGTAAGCAACAAATGAAAAAAGTTTCAAACCGGCTTTATCTGGCCCGTAAAATCTTTGATTATACGGTGGTTTTAATCCTGATTCTGCTGCTTTTGTTCATTTGGCAGCTGTACCGCGGGCCGATTGCGGTTCCTTTTCTCAAGCCTTATATCATCGCGGCCTTAAACCAGGATAACGAAAACGCGGAAGTGACGGTGGACAGCGTCAACATTGAGCTGGTGCGTTCGATCAAACCGATCAAAATCATTGCCAAAAACGTGGTTTATGAAGAAAACGACGGCCATATGCGGATAAACGCGCCGGGGGTGGCCGTTTCGTTCAGTATCCGGGCGCTGCTGCAGGGCGTGATTGCGCCGAGTTCAATTGAAGTGAACAATCCGTCGGTTTACATTTTCACCGATTACGGCGTCAGGGACAAAACCCGGGCGGCGGAAGTCAGCCGCAAGCAGATAGACTATTACGTGACGGCGTTTGAGGAGTTTCTCGAGCGTTTCAATTCGCCGGACAGGACTTATTCGGAAAGTTATATCAACGACATAGAAATCAACAACGGCAAGGTGGAGTTCCATGAGGTCGACCTCGGCCGCAAATGGGAATTTGCCGACCTCAATTACAATTTTGAGCGCAACCTTACCGATATCGAAACCGAAATCAGCGGGTCGGTCAAACTGCGCGACAAGCTGGTCAGCGTCGGTATGGAAGCCCGTTATCGTCCTTCCGACAACCGGCTGGCGGCGCAGATTTACTTTTCCGACCTGGTGCCGGCCGACATCGTCGACACATATGTCAACGGCGGCGCCCGCCGCGACTGGTACAACGTCAACCTGCCGATCAACGGCAAAATTGCCGCGCTGATCAATTTCAACGAATTTTTGAAAAACCGCGGCGACCTGATCGAAGCGGTGGACACCGCGCTGGAAAAAATCAAGTTTCAGCTGGAAGGAGGGCGCGGTTTCATCCTGTTTGACACCGGCGATGCCGATTCCCGCTATGACATTTCCTCTTTTATGCTGGAAGGGGAGATCAACGGCGGTCTGGACCGGGTAGCGATCGAAAACGCCGACTTTTATCTCGGGGAGCAGAAGGTAACGCTCGGTTTCAATGTTTCCGGGCTGGAAGATTATCTGCTTGAAGATTCCAAAAAGAATTTGCGGCTGTCGCTGACGGCGGATATCAGAAAGCTGAAATTTGACGACCTTTACACCTACTGGCCGCGCTATGTCGCCCCCGATGCCTGGGAGTGGTGCCGGGACAGCATTTTCGGCGGCGACGCCAAGAACGCCCGTTTTGAATTTGACTTCGGCTATGACGAAAAAACGAAAACTTTCGGGCTGACGGACCTGAAAGGGAAGGCCTATATTGCCGATTCGAACCTCCGCTACATCAATACCATGCCGATGGTCAACAATGTTTACGGCGTTTTCAGCGTTACTCCGACCAGCATCAATATCGCGCTTGACAAGGCGGTGTCGGACGGCATCATGCTGAGCGAAGGAAACGTTCTGATCTATGACCTTGACAAGTACAACAACTATATCGACATCCGGCTTTTTTCCAATTCTTCGATTGCCGACGCTTTGAAACTGATCGACCACAAGCCGCTGGAGTTTACCTCGCAGATGGGGCTGCATCCTGAAGTTATCGAAGGGGAAGCCGACACCGAGCTGGGACTGAAATTTGAACTGAAAAAAGACCTGGACTACGACGACGTGAACGTGACGGTCAACTCAAAGCTGCACAACGTGCGGATAAAAGACGCCGTGGACGGCCGTCCGATAACGGCAAAGGAACTGGAACTGGCTGTTGACAACGACGGCATGTCGGTCAAAGGCGACGCCGAGTTTGACGGCATTCCGCTCAAAATCGTCTGGGACGAGCGTTTCAAGACCGACAAGCCTTACCGCAGCCGCTATCAGGCTTCGCTTAAGCTGGATGCCGCCGGCGCCGAAAAGTTCGGCCTGGATTACGAAATGCTGAAACCGCCTTATTTTGAGGGCAGCGCGGAGGTGGAGGCGACGGCGACCCAGGGCGGCGACGACAAGCTGACGGTCGATCTGAAGGCCAAACTGCAAAAAGCGGTGATGAACTACAGCTTTTTGGGTTTTTACAAGCCTGCCGGCGCGGCGGCGGATTTTGGCGCCAAACTGGTTTTTGCCAAAAAGCAGCTGACGTCGATCCCCGATTTCAAACTGCATAAAAGCGATTTTGACATTGCCGGTAAAATCAGTTTTGACAAGAAAGGCGCGGTTCGCGTGGTCGATATCGGCAAAATCAAAGGACCCAAAACGCAGGCCGGCGCCAAAATAGAAATGCCTTCCGGCAAAAACGGCGTCGTCAAAATCAATATTTCCGGCGACAGCTATGATTTGTCCGAGTTTTTTGACCGTGGCAAAAACAGTTCGGCCGCTGCCGACGAAGCAGAAAACGATTGGGAAAAAACGCCGGACGTTGACGTCAACATTGCGGTTAACCGCCTGTGGACCAACCCTGACGTGTCGGTGACCGGTTTTGCCGGCAGCGCCAGGCTCAGAAACGGCGTCGGCGTGCATGAAGTGCACATGATCGGCAATTATGACCATAATCGCAGCATGAACCTGAAAGTGGATTATGTTCCGCGGCCGAACGGCGAATGGCTTCTTTCCGTCAGCAGCAACCATGCCGGCAATACGCTGCGCTTTTTGCGTATCTATAACGACATGCACGGCGGCAATCTGCAAATAGAAGCCAAAAAGGGAGCTGACGGGGAGTTTATCGGTCATGCCAAAATCCGCGATTTCAGCCTTCACAACACGCCGCTTCTGGCCCGGCTGCTGACGGTGGCCTCTTTCAGCGGCATGGTGGACATGCTGACCGGGGAAGGGATGACGTTTTCCCATTTCGACGCCCCGTTTAAATACAAAAATCGCATATTATCTGTAAAAAGCGGCAAAACCTACGGTAACGTCGTCGGGCTGACGTTCAGCGGCGCCTACAACACCGCCAACGAGGACATCAGCATCAAGGGGATGATCGCTCCGGCTTACGGACTGAATACGCTGATCGGACGGATTCCTCTGGTCGGCAGCCTGCTGGCCGGCAAAGACGGCACCGTGTTTGCTGCCAACTATTCGATTACGGGCAAGGCAAGTGATCCGAAAGTTCGCCTGAATCCGCTTTCGGTATTGAGTCCAAATTCGTTAAAAGACGCGGTTTCCAGCGTGTTCGGAGGAGAAGATGACAAGTTCTAAATATAAGATCGGCATAGACTTTCACGGCGTAATTACCGCTTCTCCGGCGTTTTTCCGCGACTTTACCGCGCTGGCGTTTGACCGCGATTATGAAGTTTTCGTCATTTCGGGAGGACCTTATCTGGTGGTGAAGAACTTTCTCGATTCCTGGAAGATCCGATACAACAACATTTTTTCGCTGATCGACCATTTTGCCAGCCGCGGACAAGTCAAATATTTTCCCAACGGCAACTTCAAAGTGCCGGACGAATTGTGGGACAAAGCAAAAGCGGAGTATTGCCTGCAAAACGGCATTGACATCCAGATCGACGACACGCCGGGTTACGGCGCGTCTTTTTCCACCCCTTTCTGCTGCTACAATCCGGAAAACCGGACTTGTGAAGTCGGCGGAAAAGTCATCGACTTCAACGCTTCTCCCGAACAGTCGCTGCGGGAAGTGGAAGAGTTTTTGTCCCGCAAACACTAAAGCGCTGCCGCCGGAAAAAGATAAAAACAAAAGGTTCTTCTTTTCGGGCGATAAGAATTTTCAGGCGATAACCCGGGCAATAAAAAAGCTCCCGGCCGGATCCGGGAGCTTTTTTGACGACCTGATTTGCAGATGTAAAATCTTGCCGGTTACCAGGCGTAATTCAACCCGATGCCGAAAGCCGCGGCGTCGTACGAACTGCCGTAAGTGTAGTGCGTCCAACCGTAGAAGGACAGGCGGTTCCCAAAGCCGTAACGGCCGCCGAGTTCGATTCTGCCGAGCGTCTGATTGCGGAGAGAATTGGTCGGCCGCAGACTGTCGATCCTGACGTCGCCGCTGTCGCCGAACGTTTGTATGACGGAAGGACGGATGTAAACTTTGGCCGTTCCCTCGTCGTAATAAAACGTTTTCTCCAGCTTGATGCCGGCTTCCGCTTCAAAGTAGTTCAAATTGTCGTATGCGGCCGTCGTTCCCGCCCGGTCGTGAATGTCGCCGTAGTTGATATGGGCGTAGGAAATGCCGAGCGACGGTTCCAACGTCAGCGTTTTGCCCAAACCGTAAACGTAACCGGTTTCCAGATTGCCGCCGAACTGATCGGCGTCGGTGTCCGTCTTAATGGTACCGTCGTCGGTTTTGACGTCGGCTTTTTGAATGCCGCCGAAAACCGTGCTCATGACATACAGGCGGTTTTTATCGAAGCGGTAATACAAGCCGCCCAGCCAGCTGTCGATGTCAATGCGGCTGCCAAGGGTCGAGTTGTAATACGTTCCTTTGCCGGAAAGGTCATACTGTCCGCGGCGGTATGCGGCGAAAACGCCGAGTTTGTTATGTGCGTCGGCCTGGATGTCGAAACCGCCGGTAATGCCCCAGACGTCGGCTTCCATGTCGACCGGCTTGTCGATATTTGCGTTTTGATAGCCGGCGTCTATCCAGACGTTGCGCAAAACGCTGCCGTCATATGCTTCGTCATAAACGCCGCAGCAGTTGTTGCTGAATATTTTGCCGGCGGCGACTTTGGCGGAAATTATTCTGCTGAGGCCGCGGGTCAGTTCTGCCGCGGCGGCAGGCAATCCGCCGTAGGCAACATATTCCGGCGCCACCGGACGAACGACCGGCGGCTGCGGCTCGGGTTCCGGTATCGGGGTCGGTTCCGCTTCCTTCGGGAACAGCCATTGTTTGTTAACCGCGTCATATTTGACGGAAATGTTATATTCGTACGGGTTGCCGACCATGCGCGAAATGACGAAACCGCCTTTGGTCGCGTCGTCGTCGTCCGGCGTGTTGGCAAAAACGATGTCTTCCGTTTGTTTAACGCTGCTCAGCATATTGAGAATGAGACCGGTGGTGCCGGTCAGATCGCCGCTGATGTTAAGAACGTCGGAAACGTTTTCGGCCGTGTTGACGTCCAGCCGGATGGCGGCGCCGTCGGCCCGGTAACCTTTCAGGTTGACGGTGCCGATGGTGTTGTTGGCAATGTCCAGCATGGCGTTTGTCAGTTCAACAAACTGATTGTCGAGAAATGCTTCCGATTTCAGCACCAGCGACGTATCGGCCACGTTCAGTTTTTCCGCGTTGTCAACTCTGCCGTTTAGCACCAGGTTGCCGCTGCCGTCGCCGGTAATGTTGATCAAGTAGCCGTTTTCGCCGTTAATGCCGCCGTTAAACGTCATCGTGCCTTTGTTGGTGATGTTGATGTCAAGCCGCGTTCCCTGCCGCATGTAAATGTCGTTGCTGCCGGAGGCGTCGGTATTGCCGTCAAAGGTCATGTCGTCGTTGTCGGCGATCAGCGTCAAGTCTCCGGCGTTGTCAATCGCGCCGCCGTTGCCTTCGGAAGCGTTGTTGGTAAAGTCGGTGTTTTGAATTGTCAGTTGTCCGCGGTTGACAATCACGCCGCCGTGGCCGTCGTTGCGGTTGTTGCTGAAGCTGCTGTCGGTGATGGTGGTGATGCCGCTGTTGTCGAGTATTCCCGTCATCGCGTCATTCAGCGTCGTTTCCTGAACGTCGAGAATTTCGTTTTTCTTGACGATCGATTGCGGGCGTTTCAGGCTTTTGGAAGCGATCACCAGCTGATTGCCCTGCTGCTCGAATTTGTAAGTGAGGTTGTTGTATATCTTTGTGTAGCTGCCAAGATTGTTGATCGTCAGCCCGGCATTGTCAAAAATCGTAATTTTGTCGCCGACGTTGCCGTAATCGTCAAAGCGGATGTTGAAGATGCCGATGCTGCCTTCGGCTTTTTCCGTGTTGATGCTGTCGGATAAGCCTTGGTTAAAATTGGCGCCGAACTCAAACAGCGAATTGCCGGAAACGGTCAGTTCGTTTAACTTCAGACTTTGATATGAATCGTATTTGAGGCTGAGCAGCGAATTGTTCAGTTGCAAAGAAGTTGATTTGTCGCCGAAATTGGCATGATGTCCGTCATAGCTTCCAAACGTCAGGTTGACGTCGTCGGCGGTGACGGAAGAAGCGTTGTTGACGGTGTCGGCGAAAAAGATGTTCCCTTTGCCCGTGCCGGAACCGTTGCCTTTCAGGACAATAGAATATTGTTTGTCATAATTGATTTCCGTTCCCGTGTCGTTAACGTCGCCGCCGTCGATCTGATCAAGAAAAGTAATGTGTCCGCCGCCGGAAACGTCGAAAGTCAGCACCGTGTCGGCGATGTCCGTGTCCATGAAAATCGCGTTGTTGACCCGGTTGCCGTCGGTTATCGTATAGTTGCCGGAAAATTGAATGTTTTTACCCTTGCTGGCCAGCGTCAGGTTGTCGGAAGTGTAAATGGCGCCGCCGAGAGCCATGCCTTTTCCTTCCGCGTAGTTGCCGATAAAGCTGCCGCTGATGACACCGATGGTTGCCAGATTGTTTTTGTTATAGCTGTAGTTGTAGATTGCGCCGCCGTAAGCGTGAGTGTTGGCGTTTGAAGCGTGGTTGCCGATGAAATTGCCGGTAATATCGCCGATGGTGGCTGTCTGTGCCGCGGCATTGGTCGAGTTGTAAATGGCGCCGCCGTAAGACGGCCAGGTCGATTCGGAAACCGCGCTGTTGCCGATGAAATCGCCGGTGATGTTGCCGATGGAGGTGCTGCCGCCGTTGAGCGGACGGTTGTAGATGGCACCGCCCTGCGGTCCGTTGAAGAGATTTCCCTCAACGCTGTTGTTGACAAAGTCGCCGGTAATGTTGCCGATGTCCCAGGAATTGAATACCGTGTCCGTCCGATTGGTGATTGCCGCGCCGTTTCCTCCGGTCTGTCCGAAAAAGTTGCCGGTAATGTCTTGGCCTTTCATGTCTTCGTCAAGCGGTTCATGGCTTACGGCGCCTTCTTTTATGTTGTATTTGTAATAAGTAACGGCAGCCTGACCGTTTTCGTCGATTTCAACCAACGAAAAATCGGCCTCTTCGGCAGAAGAAACGTTGGTGATTTCATAGATGCTGTCATCTTCCAAAGTCGGTGTATACGCTGCCCGGCCGGCGGTTGTCGACAACAAAAGGGAAACAGTCAATCCGATAATGATAGTCTTGTTTTTCATTGTGTTCAGTCCTTTTTTCCAAAGCAATGTTCATCGGGTTGAAGTAGACAAAGCGATTGTGAAAAGCAGGTTTGCTCTAAAAAAACTCATTAAAACGATCCTTTTTTCAAAGCAGGAATTTTTTTCTTTCAACGATGAATTAACTCATTGATAAAAATGATTAATCGGGTATTATACAAAAATGAAAACTGGACAATATGCGTGTTGAAAAAAAAGGATCCTTTTTCTGCCGCGTTTTTTGTTCTTTTGTATTTCAAATATATGAATAAGAATCAATACCTTACTGCATAATTTTTACAAGAGTGGAACGTTCGAAAAAAAAGGATCCTTTTCTTCAGGCTTGTTTATGTTTTTTGTGCAAAAGTGCAATAAAATCGTTTGTCTGCCGGGGTATCTGTCTGCCGGAGTGCTTTGCAGCGACAAAAAAACTCCCCGGAAAACCCGGGGAGTTTGATTTTTAGAGCCGGAAGAACATCAAATAAACGGTACCGAAAACATCAGCCCTTTGTTTTTCAACAGGTTGTTTTCGTTGCGTTTGATTTTGAACTGCGAGCCTTCGCCCAGCTCTTTTTCAAACACTTCGCCGTAGTTTCCGCTTTCCTTCAGATAGGTTTGCAGCCATGTCGGCGCCAGCTTGAAACGCTTCCACAATTGTTCGTCCAAGCCCAGCAGGTTGCGGGTTGAGGGGTCTGTCGAACTGACGTGGATGTCGACGTTTTTGGAGGTAAGGCCGGTTTCTTCCGCCTGCTTGACCGCGTTCATCGTCCATTTGATAATGCTTTTTAACATGGTGTTGTCTTTGTCGGCATAAACGTAAATCGGGCGGACGGTAATGGTTTCCGGCAGCATTTCGACGTCGGAAACGCCGGCCGGGCTGTGAATGACGATGTCGCGCAGAATCATCGAATTGCCGGTAAACAACTGGCAGCGGTTGAGCAGAAACGCCTCTTTTGCCCGCTGGATGTTGGGAAACGTCAGAAACGAGAAGTCGAGCTGATATTTGTTATTGTAGACTTTCAGTTTGGCCAGATCGTCGCTGTTGTTGACCACGCAGACTTTTTTGCCCCTGTAGGCTTCCATGGAAGTGGCGCCTTTGACGGCATGTGCCAGAAAGACCTGCCGGTCATAATACCAGACGTCGACCGGCGCGGCGCGGGTCGACATTTCGGTCGTGGCCGAAAACGGCAGTCCGCCGATCATAACGTCGATTTTGTTGGTGTAAAAGGCGTTTGACACCTGGTTTGAAAAAAGCGGCACCATCTCGATTCTGTCGCTTCTGCCGAAAACGGCGGTGGAAAGCATTTTGCACAATTCGACGTCAATTCCCTGCCAGTTGCCTTTTTCATCCCGCCAGGCGAGAATTTTATTGCCGGTTTCCGTCCCGCAGTAGATTTTGCCGCGGGTGTGAATGTAGTGCAGACCAGCGTTGACGGTCGGTTTGGGGGCGGCGGCAAAGGCCGGTGCGGCGGCCAGCGCCGAGAATGCGAGGCATAACCATAATTTTAGTTTCATTTTAACAACCATTTTGCTATTATGACTTCAGAATGATTGCTAATATAGGGCATTTTTTTATGAAAAGTAACTGTTTTTTACGACTTATCATTTTTTTTGTGCTGCTGACGCTTGCCCTGCCGGCGGCGGCCGAACCTTTGAGCGAAGCGGAAGCGCGCGCGTTCGGCGAAACCAAGGGCAGAGAGCTGTTGAACACTTTTGCCGAAAAAGATCCGGCGGTAAAGTATAAGAAGCTGGACGAGCTTTTTTTAAATTATGTGGATCTTGACTATATTTCGCGATTCGTCGTCGGCAAATACTGGCGGCAGATGAGCGCGGAACAGCAGAAGAAATATCAGGAGCTGTTTACCCGTTATGCCTTAAACGTCTATAAGGGCTTTCCGCTTAGTTTTGACGACAATCTGGATTTTGTGATTTCCGACGTTGAGCGCGACGGGGAATATGCGCTAGTGCGCACCAATATAGATTACCGCGGCATGGACGGCAAGGCGACGACTTTTCTGGTCGAATTCCGGGTGCATAAGAAAAACGGGCGGATTATGATAACCGACATCAAAGTGGCGGAGAGCTCGCTCATCCTTTCTTACCGCGGCCGTTTTTATCAGATGATTGCCGATGCGGACGAGGAAATGGAATGGTTTTTGGAAGATTTTGAGCTGCTTGCGGATTCGGGGGAAAAATTCTATTCCGAAACGGAAGAATAGTTCGAAGAAACATGCCGTTGTTTGCAAATCCCCGGTTTGCCGCCGCAAGCCGGGGATTTCTTTTCCGTTTTTCCTCCGGCCTGAAAAGGCAAAAGCAAAAAATGGACAAAAAATAAAAAATGGCGGAAATCGTTGTTAGATAAAGCTTTTAGTAAATACAACAGGTTGGCAAGGGCGAATGTTTAACAAAAAATAGCCTAAAAAATGTTTTTTTCGCAAAAACCGCTTGCTTCCCGAAAATATTTATGCTACATTAACACTATAAAAAATAATTTTATTTAATTACATTGTCTTATAATTCACAATAACTTTTCTTGAAAATAAAGGAAAGAAAGGAAGAGTTTCGGGTATTTTTTCGGTACGGAGACTTCTAAAGACATGTAATTTTCTAAACCCAGTAAATAACAAAAAAAATAATAATATGGCGCAGAAGATTTTTAAGAACATCTACGTGATGTTCACTTTAGTAGTTATGTCTATCTTTGTTGCATCTTGCGACAAATCTGAAGACGAGTTTTTGTTGAACACCTATAACAACGGTGGCAACAATAATAGCGAGATCACGATTAACGTGAAGCGCGATGCCGAAAACGGTATTATCGAGGCTTCTCGCGAAGTCAACGGTCTCCGTCAGGATACAACCATTACGGTTGCTCTTGGTGGTGTTAATTTCGACATCACTCCGGTTGACACCATTAAGGTGGCTTCCGCAGAAGTAATCCGTTCCAACTTTGCCGAAATCGGTGAAGCCGAGGTAGAAGAGTATGAAGAAAACGGTGTTTATTTCACCAAAACTTCAAAATCCTACCGCGATGAACTCACCGGTTATGCCAAGGATATCAACATCTCTTATCTTGACGCATACACTTACGTATGGGGCAAGAAAGTTGAATTCCCGCAGGCAAACGGCGCAGTTGAAGTTGTTGAGGAAATCAACGTTCTCGACGAAGGTATCAAGGAAAAGATGCATTACTATACGGCTACCACTCAGTACAAAGTCGCTTTCATGGAAGGCAGCTCTGTTGAGAAAGGTCTGGAAGTGTTGGCTATCGACGCCGATGATACTTTATTGAGCACCGAAAAAACCGACGAGGGTTACGAAACCCTTACTTCTACTACAGCTAAGAGCTGGGTTGAAATTACTCGCAACTATAAGATTTCCGGCGCAGTTGCTACTCGTTACGAAGTTGTTCTGAACAACGGCGTTTCTGCTCCTGCTTACGAAGTGATGAATGTTGAGTCTTTCAATCTTTCTTCCAAAGGTGCAAACCTGGAAGAAGCTTCTGTTTCCGGCAACCGCGAAGAAGGTAACATCAAAGTTACTTCCTATCGTCAGAACTATGTCGTAGGTAACAACATTTTCGATCGTACATTTGTTCTCTCTTATGAGACTGCCGTACTGACCGTTGATGAAAAAACTTTCGACATGCCGAGCCGCAAATATGAGAACGTAACCGACGGTAACTTCAATATCACCGATATGGAAGGCATCACCGGTTATGACCGTGTACTGTACACTCACAACATGAGCGCTACTTTCAACGGCAACTCTGTTGCAGCAAAAGCAGAAGTTGAACTTCGCATGGTAGAGGTTAAGGATGAGCTCATCAGCCGCGTAATCGTAGAAGACGGCAAAGATTATATCAATGCTTCAACTACGAAATCTTGGGTTAAAGTTAAGGAAGTATGGTCTGTAGGCGGCGAAAAGGTATATACCAAGTCAGTTAACCTGATTAACGGTATTGCTGCCCCTGCTAAGATCACAAAGATCCTTGCCAGCTTTGACCTGAACAGCGCAGCTGCTTCTCTTGGCGGTGAAAAACTGGTTAAGACTGAAACTAAGGGTGATTTCAAGGTTATGACTTACGAGCGCACCTATACGGTAGCAAACGATAAGTTTACCCGCGTTTTCACTTTGAGCTATCAGAAAGCCGTTTACACCGTGATCAACCACGATATGCCTTATTCCGAATATGAAAACGTTGCAGACAATGGCTTCAATATGAGCGATATGTCTAATACGACTCAGAACGGTAAGACTTATAACCGCAAGAACTACGTTCATGCTATGAGCGCAATGTTCAACGGTTACGATGCCAAGGCCAACGCCGAAGCAGAGTTGTTGGTTGAAGTTGAAACTCCCCGTGACACCCCGTCTTGGTTGGGCAACCCGACCGGAGCAAAATATACCCGCGTACAGAAAGCTGCCGGACAGAAGTTCATGGACATGATCGTTTTCACTTATGAGAACGGTGTTGTTATGGCTCCTAACGGCAAGGTAGACATGAGTCTGATCTATGCTTTCAACGCATCTGTAGCATCTGCAAACGGCGTAGACGTTTGTATCAACGGTGCATACAGCGGTGTATTCGGCAACGGTAAATGGCAGCCCGCCAAAATTACCATGGTAAGCGGTCGTTGGATCTATGCAGGCAAGTCCTCTTCTTGGGATCACACTGTAATGGAAACTAACGCTGTAACCCTTGGTATCGGTGTTGACGTTACTCCGATTCCGAGCGCGCAGAAGACTACAATCAGCAACGGTAAGATCACTATTTCTTACGCTGCTAACAACGGTAGCACAACTGCAAATTCTTCTCTGTCATTGCGTTAATTTTTTACGTTGTGAACAGTAAAGAACGTTCGTGTCTAAGGATACTCTCTCATCCCTCTCCGGAACCAAAATTCCGGGGAGGTGTACTAAAAAATATTTTGGGACAATTCCCGCATTCCTTTAAAAACAAGAAAAGATGAAAAATATAGTAATTGCCATTGTAGCAGTATTGGCAACTGCATTCGTGAATGTAAACAGCGCTAGCGCTCAGTCAGTAACTTTTGGTTCTGAAAAGAAAGGTCTTGCTTCCGAACCTTCTGCAGAAATGCAGGAGATCGCCAAGGTCGATTCTATGACCCTGGATTATATGGAAGCTTTCGCTTCTCGGAAACATGACGAGCTTATGCTCAAAACTTCCGACGGTAAAACGTACTGGAAGGGACGCGCGATTGAAGGCTTCTTTATCGGAGCTGTCGGCGGAGCATCCTATATTCCGAACGCTAAGAGTTTCTCTTATGTGTTTGGAGCAGAAGTTGGTTATACCATGTGGTGGGGTGACTTTTTGGTGACCGGCCGCGTGGGTGAGATCAATTTCGACGGTTTGACCTATATGGCGCCGTCTGCCTTTGGTGAAGTGAGAGTAAATCTCGCACACTGGGGTAAAAACAAACAAAATCGCTTTTATGTTGGCGGCCGTGTTGGCTACCAGTATACGGAAAGCGATAATTCTATCTCAGAATCCGGTGATGGTTACGATTTTACTCGTAAATCGTCTCTGAAAGGTTCTGGTCTGGGTTATGGTGCAGTCCTTGGCTGGGAAACCCGTCAGTTCATGAGCGGAAACCGTTTTGGTATCCAGCTCGCCGCTTACACTTATGACGTGCAACATGCAACGTCAGGAAAAGTAAACGGAGAAGTAGTTGCTGATAAGAATATCGTCAAGCAAGGCTGGCAGATTGAGCTCACTTTGAGCTATCGCTTCCAGTTCGGCAAAACGAAGAAAAACTACTAATTCTAGTTTCGCTGCAAAGCATTTCAATATATTTTCAGATGTCGGAGGTTTTCCTCCGGCATCTTTTTTTTATTAATGTCTGATAGAAAAGCCCGAGTTTAACCCGGAGCCGAATGCTGCGGTGTTGGAACAACACCGCTTCGCGCCTTTAATCATGGTCAAACCGCAAGCTTTGTAACTGCTGTAGAACCACGGAGTTACCCGTGGATATCTACGTGCCGTCGACCGCTTTTCAAAATAACTTTCCCATACAAGGCAAAAACCTCAATCTCGCTTATTTCGGCGCCTTATTTTTTGTCATTCCGCTTTTTGCAAGATTTCCGGACAGATTCGGGATGGTGAGGCGGAAAACTCAATCTCTCTTGCATATCTAAAATCTCCCGCATACTGTCCGATAAAACTCTTTGCCCGCTTCACCGGCTTGGGCATAATCCCTGAATTCTCTCCTTTGTGCCGTCAAACTGACCGATTCTTCCGTTAGCATGCGTTCGGTAATTACCATGTCGGGTTTGTTTGGGCATCTCATTTTTAGGCTATGCCTTAAAAATTATCTTCCGCACTTCAGGTCTTGTTTCGATGTTTGTTTTCCTTTCTTCCTCCCTTCCTTCTTTTTCCCCTTTCTTTGCTTTTTCCCCTCAAGCTCCCGAACCGGGGCAGGGTGCCAAAGCAGCGAGCCGCCGCCTCCATCCTTTTTTCTCTTATAAGCTCCCGAACCGGGACGGAATGACAATATGGGTTTGTTTCCGCGTTCGCAGGGTGACAGAGGCAAAGAGAGGACGGAAGCGGCCGCTTGTAAGCCGACTGACAGGGGTTGTGTTTGTTTGCGGGATGGTAAAGGGTGCTCACGGAATGCGCAAAAGAACCGCCGGCGGAATATAAAAGAGGACTGTTTTCGGGATGGCAAAGCGGATTTTATCAACAAGAGGAAAGGGGAGATTCGCCTGCGGACTCGCCGTCTATCAATATTTTTAGACAAAATAGAAAAAATATGCCGTTTTCAGTCAAAAATAAGTTGTGGTTTTAATTCTTTTATGGTACAGTATAAACGACAAAAATTATTCTGTTATTACATTGATTATCATTGTAAATGTCTCTGATGAAAATGATTTTTCAAGCATCGGGAGACCTGCAGAAGCAATTTTTCTATATATTTCCTAAAAAAATAATCAAATAACTTTTAAAAACAAAAATATGGAAAAGAGAAATGTCTTTTACAGCATTGTTGCATTTGCCATAATGCTGACTTTAGCCATGTTCACGTCATGTGACAAAGCGCTGGAAGAGTTTAGTCTTAATGTGGAGCCTGATAGCGGTCCCGACACCAACACGGAAGTGACCATTACCGTGACCCGCGACAGCGAAAACGGTAAGGTGACGGCCTCGAAAGATGTCAACGGCATCAGGCAGGACACCACGGTGATTGTGCCTTTGGGCGGCGTAAATTTCGAGATTTCGCCCTTGGATACGATCAAAGTGAACAAGCCCGAAGTGTCGTCGGTAAGCTTTGCCGAAACCGGCAGCAACTCCGGCAACTGGGAAGCGGAAGGCGTGTCTTATACCAAGACGGTCAAGACCTATCGTCATGAAATGACCGGGTATCTGAAAGACATCACCATTAGCTACCTGGATGCGGAGATGACGCTCTGGGGCAAGAAGGTTGTTTTTCCGGCAGCAAACGGCAGCGTTGCTTTTGAAGACGGCGGTATCAGCGTTGTCGACGAAGGCATCAAGGACAAGGTTCATTATTATCTCTCGACTTCAAGCTACAAAGTTGCCTTTATGGGCGGCAGCAGCATAGAGAGAGGGTATGAACGTCTGGCAATGGATGCGGACGATGTTTTGCAGAGTACCTCAAAAACCGACGAAGGCTATGAAACGCTGTCTTCGACCACGGCCAAAAGCTGGGTTGAGATCACGCGTACCTACAGCCAGTCGGGTTCCGTCGTTTCCAGATACGAAGTGATCCTAAAGAACGGTATCGGCGCTCCGGCGTACGAAATCCGTACGGTAGAAAGCTTTGAACTGGAAAAGAAAAACGCCGTTTCCGGCGAAACCGTCGTCAGCGGTACCCGTACCGAGGGCAACATCACGGTTACTGCGCATACGCTCGATTATACGGTCGGATGCGATTTGTTTGACAAGGTGTTCACCCCGTTCTGGGAAACTGCGGTCCTGAAGGTTGACGGAAAAGAGTTTGAGATGCCGTCCCGCGCTTACGAAAACATCACGGACAAGGGATTTAAACTGACGGAAATGTCGGAAAAGGACAATTACGAGCGCCGGCTCTACACCCACACCATCGGTGCTACTTTCAACGGCAACTCGGCCGAAGCCGTTGCCGAAGTCGAATTGCACAAGAAAGCGGAAGACAAGCTGGAAAGCCAAGTGATTGTCGAAGACGGCATGGAATATGTCGACGTGACGACGACCAGGTCATGGATCAAGATCAAGGAAGTATGGTCCGTATCGGGCGAAAAAGTGTATACGAAATCGGTTAACCTGACCAACGGCATCAATGCCCCGGCCAAGGTGATCAAGATTTTGGAAGACTTTACCTTAAACCAGATATCGGCTGTCCTTGGCGATGAAGTCTTGGCGGAAACTGAGACTGTCGGCGATTTTACGGTAAGGACTTATCAGCGGACTTATACGGTCGGCAACGACAAGTTTAACCGTATATTTACGTTGTCTTACCAACGTGCGTTTTACAATCCGCTGGATCACAGCATGCCGTTTGCGGAATACGAAAGTGTTGCCGACAACGGATTTGCAACCGCGGACATGACGCAGATCACCGAAGAGGGCAAGACTTACGACCGCAAGAGCTACACGCACTCGATCGGCGCCAGCTTTAACGGTCATCCGGCGGAAGCCAAAGCGGAAGCCGAATTGCGGGTTTTGGCCTCGGACATCATGACCAGTCAGGAAATCATTGAAGACGGTATGGACTATGTGGATGACAACACCACCAGATCCTGGATTAAGATTAAGGAAATCTGGACCGTGTCCGGCGAAAAGACTTATGTAAAATCGGTCGATTTGACCAACGGTATTGCGGCTCCGGCCAAAGTTACCAAGATTTTGCCGAGTTTTGCGCTGGCCTCCGCAACGCCCTCTCTGGCCGGTGAAAGCCTGCTTAAGACCGAAACCGTCGGCGATTTCACGGTAAAAACTTATCAGCGCACCTATACGGTGGCCAACAATCGTTTTGACCGTGTTTTCACCCTCAGTTACCAACGGGCTGTTTACGATCCGCTTAAGCATAACATGCCGAACCCGGAATACGAAAACATCTCCGACAACGGTTTTGAAACGGCGGATCTGTCGCAAACGGTCAGCGGCGGCAAAACTTACGACCGCAAGAGCTATGCGCACACCATGGGCGCAAGGTTCAACGGCCGTGATGTGAGCGCCGTCGGCGAAGCCGAATTGTGGGTGGAAGTCAATGACGAACTGAAAGAGCGTACGATCGTGGAAGACGGCAAAGACTATATCGATGCCTCTACCACCAAGAGCTGGATCAAGATTAAGGAAATCTGGTCCGTATCGGGCGAAAAGGTGTATACCAAATCGGTGAACCTGAAGAACTCGATCACGGTGCCGGCCAAAATCACCAAGGTTTTGGAAAACTTCAATCTGATTGCTTCCGCTCCGTCGACAGGCGGTGAAAAACTGACGGGAACGCAAACCGTCGGCGACTTTAAGGTGATGACATACCAGCGCACCTATACGGTTGCCAACGACAAGTTCAACCGGGTGTTTACGTTGTCTTACCAAAAGGCGATTTATTCTCCGCTGACTCACAACATGCCCTATGCCGAATATGAGAACCTTGCCGACAACGGATTTAAGCTGAGCGATATGAGCCGGCTGACCGAAAACGGCAGGATCTATGACCGCAAGAACTATGTTCATACCATGAGCGCCATGTTCAACGGTTATCCGGCAAGTGCGGCGGGCGAGGCAGAATTGCGGGTTTTCGTAAGCGAAGACCGTGATACGCCGAGCTGGCTGGGAAGTCCCAAGTCTGCAAAGTATACGCGCGTTCAGCAAAGTGTCGGCGCCAAGTTTATGGACATGATCGTTTTCACTTATGAAAACGGCGTGGTCATGGCACCGAACGGCAAAGTGGACATGAACCTGTGTTATGCTTTTGATGAATCCGTAGCGGCAAAGAACGGCGTCGAAACTTGTATTTCCGGCGCATACAGCGGCGTTTGGGGTGCAAACAAATGGCAGCCGGCGAAAGTTACGGTTGTCAGCGGTCGTTGGATCTATGCCGGCAAAAGTTCTGCCTGGGATCATACGGTTATGGAAAAGAATGCGGTAACTTTGGGTATTGGCGAAGACGTAACGCCGACGCCGGGCGCTCAGAGTTACAAAATTACCGGTAACCGGATTACAATCTCCTACGCCGTAAACAACGGCAGTAAGACGGCTAATACTTCTCTTTCCCTGAAGTGATGATTGTCTTCGCGGAAGAAAAGAAAAACGGCCTGTAGCTCTCTTGGAAAGCTTCTTTTCGCGGTGCGGAAGGAAGTATGCGTGAAAAGTCCTTTTGACAAACATTTACAATTTGACCCCGGAACGTAAAGTTTCGGGGTTTTTTTTAGGTTGTTTCGTTTTATCGCTAAAAAATCTCCCCGCTTTTGCGGGGAGATTTTTGCGTTTGATCGGCTTGCGGTTTTTAGGCTGCTGCCGGCGGCAAACGTCTGCGGTCAGAACGCATAGTTTAAGCCGATGCCGACGGCGG
>ENA-ORTF01000717-ORTF01000717.1-human-gut-metagenome-genome-assembly--contig:-NODE-717-length-42785-cov-2.760543_pt1 | contig 42785 bp, 52 predicted proteins | sample MGYA00241908_ERZ509180 | MGnify/ENA primary metagenome ERZ509180 (study PRJEB26280, sample SAMEA2338814) | human gut metagenome | biome: human gut; feature: human-associated habitat; material: faeces... | reverse complement strand
TTATGCAGCAAAACTAGAAATCAAGCTAGTAGTTGAAGCTTTAACACCGTATGAATCTAATTTCTTTACAAGAGCAAATGATTTGGTGGAGCTATTTAGAAGAGTGGATAATCCATATGTAGTCGGCATGTGTGATATTGTTCCACCATTTGTACAGCATGAAAGTATTATGGCATATTTTGATAAACTCGGAAATAAGATGGATCATATGCATATTATTGATGGAGAAAATGGATCAGACACCCATCTGATACCAGGAGAGGGAAATATTCCAATTAAAGAAATGCTATATGAAATGAAACGAATAGGTTATGATAAAACTGCAACACTTGAATTGGTTACAAATTATATTAACGAACCACGTTTTTATGCGAAACGTGCCATTGATAACATGCGTGAGCTAATGGCCGAGGCAGGAATCGTTTAAATGTGAAAGTGAATAAATAAAAAGTAATAGATTATTTAAGAAGTTGTGATAGCGAAGATAGATAGCTGTTTACAATATAAAAGCATCGAAGATAATAGGAAATTAAAAAAAGAAAAGTCGAGACAATATTAAAGAGATATGCGGAAGAACATAACGATCCGGACAAAATGAAATGGAACGGGGATATCCATTATTATATACAATGGAATTATCATAGTAGAAAACTTGAGGCAGGTCGAAGCAGATTCGCAAGAACAAATGAAGTACATTTTACATCAGTAGATGTACTGATGGCAGCAGTAGAAGAAGCTGGAAAGGTAGATGTAATAAAATACTATTTAGGAGTTCAAAGCTTTTTTGTATAAATTGCAGATGAAGACGGAGGTAATACAATGGAAATAGAAAAGTTTTTAGAGAAAACAAAGAAATCTGCACTAGGAAGGAGAAGACTTGTTTGCAAAGACGGGTTTAATATGTCGGTACAAGATGAAGATTTCAATTATTGCGATGAGTATACAGTTCAAATTGGGACGCCAAGTGAGGTAGAACCATTAATCTTATGCTATGCAGAAGATGCAACAAATCCAACAGAAACAATTTATGGATTTGTTCCACTTGATGAAGTGGAAGCTGTGATTCAGAAACATGGAGGACTAGAAGAAGTAAATGAAAACATGACAGATTTGGAAGAATTTAGAGAATTTATGATGTCGCGCTTTATGAGAAGGAGTTGAGAATATGAAGGCATAGGATATTGACAGTATGCGAGAAGATTTAAAAGCTGTTTGTCTAATTGGATGCTGTACTTTTTGCATAATAAATGAAAAATTTAGAATTAATAACTGTGACTTTGATAAAATGACTGATGAAGAAATCATTAGAATTCATAGTGAAACTTTGAAAATAGCAAGAACAACGACGAGAAAGTTATTTAAAAAAACAGGTAAGAATATAAGTGATGCAATTAAAGATGGTAATGAAGGAAAAAACATAGTGCCAGAATCACTTTTAGTAAAGGCAAAAGAAAAATACCAAGGTGGTAAATGGGTAGAAGGATATTATGCATTCATGGATCCTGATCATATTGTTACATCAAAGGATGGGCAGACATTATATTTTGTTGATCCAACAACTGTGGAACCTTTAAATAAAGCGAAAATAGATAAAGCAAAGGAGAAAATCTGTGACGAATATTGTAAGTATCCAGGAAAAGTAGAAAGGGAAGAAGATCTTTGGAAGGATAATAGCCCGTGTATGGAATGTCCATTAACAGGAATATAAAAATGCGACGTTTTGAGACGGTAACATGTGATATTATGATGTTGTAAAGAAATAAATAAAAAGGAAACGAGAATGTAAGCTATACGGCAGCAGATCTTGTTTCCTTTTTTGTTTACAACATGGAGAGTGAGTGATGGAAGATAGAAAAAGCCTATTAGAGATATTTGGAGTAAAAGAAAGCTATAAACTACCGGATAAAATATTAGAATATCTGTTATCTAATCAGGCAGCAGCTAAGATACAAGAAGTTAAAGATGAAGGATATACAGAAATTCGGGACATCTTCCAGGAAGAGCAAGGAGATAGAAAAAATCTTAAACAGGATTTCACACCAGATTGCATATGTCAGATTGTAGCCAAAATTATGAAAGATGGAGACAATATTGACATGTGTTCAGGCACAGGAGCATTGAGTAAATGGGCGAATAAAACAAGAGGAATAAAAATCAACGAATATGAATATTCGGAAAGAACGATTCCTTTTGCATTACTGGATGCATGTGTAAATGGAATGACCGGAATGATTAGTAGAGCTGATTGCTTAAGATCACAGATATTTGAAAGCTATGCGCTTGAACAGCACGGAGAAATATCAATACCAAGACAGGCAGAAAGACAGAATCCAGATCAATATAAAAACATTATTATGAATCCGCCATATTCAATGAAGTTTCCGGATACAGACGATTATGAAATATTAGGCTGGAAGATTCCAAAGAGTAAAGCAGATTTTGGCTTTATATTAAGAGGTGTGCAGCATCTAAAGGAAGATGGAAGACAGATCGCAGTTTTGCCGCACGGGATATTGTTTCGAGGAGCACAAGAAGGGAAAATAAGAAAATGGTTAATTGAAAATCATATGATCAGTGCAGTGATCGGAGTACCTGATAAATTATTCTTGAATACATCTATACCAGTTTTTTTATTAGTACTTGAATATCATTCGCAGGATGTGCTTTTTATAGATGCATCGAAAGAGTTTGTGAAGAAAGCAGCACAAAACGATCTGGATCAGCAACATATCGAAAAAGTAGTAAATACATTTCTGAACAGGAGAGAGATCGAAAAATATTCATATATAGCGAAGTATGAAGAGATTGAAGAGAATGATTTCAATTTAAATATTCCAAGGTATGTAGATACATTTGAAGAAGAACCGCTTCCAGATGTTAGACAGATACTCAAAAATTTAAAACAGATAGATCAGGAAGAAACAAAATTAAAAGCTGATCTATATGATATGCTAAATGATCTGACAGGAAGTAAGGAAGATATGGAAGTTGTAGAGACGCATAAAAACATATTAAAACCAAAGAAACAAGAGAAAGAAGTAATCGGACAACTGTCATTTGAGGGATTGTTATGAATTTGAATACAAGAAAAATAAACATCTATGATATATGCAATGTAGAACGTGCGGTATCCGGCAAAGAATATAAAGCAGGATCTTGTTATATTAAATTGAGTGCAGTAGATGAAAGTGTTGGACAAATTAAGGATAAAGGATTGATAGATCAAAGATATGCAGTGTTTGAACCTAAAGATGAAATCAACACTGATTATATGTTTATTGCGATCGAGAGATGCTTTCCGGAGTTTTTGAGACGATATAGGACAACAATCAATTTACAATTTGGCACATTAAAACATTTTCAAATTGATTGGCATGATAATGAGGATGCACAGAAATATGTCGTAGAAAATATGAAGATGATTGACGATGAGATAAGTTTATTGGAAGAACAAATACAGTTAGAAAAAGATCAGAAAAGATGGTATTTGAAGAAGATGATGGTTTAGCTATAAATCTTTAGTGAAATTAACTAAAAAATAAAAGTTGCGACGTTTTGAGACGGTAACATGTGATATTATGTAAATATCAAAAAAGGAACAAAAGAACAACAAGCACATTGGATTAAGTCTAATGTGCTTTTCTTATGCCTAAAAAAGAAGGTGAGGAAACTTGAATACTGTACAGCCGATTCGAAATATGGATACAGTTATGGACATTGCAAGATATCTAAGACAGAATAATGAACGTGATTATGTAATGTTTGTCACTGGAATCTATTCAGGACTGAGAGTATCTGACATTCTTAAATTGAGAGTAAAAGATGTGCGTGGGAAAGATTATATATCAATGCGTGAGAAGAAAACAAAGAAAGAGAAGAGATTTATCATAAACAAGAATCTCAAGAAAGTACTGGAAGCATACACAAGAGGTAAGGATGATCTTCAGTATTTGTTAGAAAATCCGAATACGCATAGACCGATCAGCCGTCAAAGGGCATGGGAAGTTATTAAGAATGCAGGAGAAGAGTTTGGAGTTTATAATCTGGGTACTCACACAATGCGTAAGACGTTTGGCTACCACATGTACCAGGCAACGCATGATGCGGTTATGCTCATGAAATTATTTAATCATAGTAACATACATGTAACATTACGTTACATTGGTGTGGAACAGGATCAAACGGATCAAGCAATGGCGAAGCTTGATTTTGGTGTTTGATCTTTCCTTTTTGTAAAGAAAACTTAACTCAATAATGCTATGTAAAGTAACAGTGCATAAAATGAGTGAACTATATAAGAAAGAAAAAAACAAAGACATGTTAACAAAATTGTAAGATATGTCAAGTCAAAGAGGAAAAGCGAAGCTAACTCAGTCGGTTAGAGTGGCGGCCTTATAAGCCGTTGGTGATGGGTTCGAATCCCATGCTTCGCATTTATCCAGAGCAGCAACAGTTAACAAGGACAAATAGCTATACTATATTTTTGTCAGACTCTGACAAAGCTCTGGATCTTAACGTGGTAGTTGCAGGAACAGGAGTAAATATAAATCTGGAATGTTTCGTTCTTTATCCTCCATAAAGTTAAATTTAATCTCTTATCATCATTAGGGGCTGTGCAATGATGATTGATTTTGCTGTAATCATAATCAACTCCTTCAGGTTCGAATCCTGATACCGCGATTATATTTTGTCAGACTCTGACAAGGAAAGTGAGGTGAACAAATGGCAGGACGACCAAGCAAATATAAATCACATGTTGAGCCGTATCTTGATGATATTAAAGAGATGGCATTGACGATGACTGAGAGACAGATCGCTGAGACATTGGGTGTTGGTTATACATCGTTTCGCGAGTATAAACAACGATATCCGATATTAGCTGATACACTCAAAAAAGGAAGGCGTGAGCTTGTGAAAGAACTAAGGAGTGTATTGATTAAGAAAGCGGAAGGCTTCCAGTATAAAGAGACGAAGATCATAAAGGAAGATGGGAAAGTAGTACGAGAAGAACATAAGGTTAAACAATCACTGCCGGATGTTGCAGCACTTAATTTGTTGCTTAAGAACTATGACAAAGAGCACTGGGCAAATGATCCACAGATGTTAGAGCTTAGGAAGAAAGAACTGAAGCTGAGAGAAAGACAGGTGGAAAACAATGAGTGGTAATTATACATTGGCAACATTCTATACATCAAAGGAATGGATCAAGCTGACTAAAGTACTGAGAACTGAACGAGTCAATGAGAATGGTGATCTGATCTGTGATCATTGTGGAGAACCAATCGTAAGAGCATATGATTGCATCTGTCATCACATTAAAGAACTGGATGAAAGCAATGTGAATGATGTGATGATCAGTCTTAATCCTGATAACATTCAGTTAGTGCACCATCGTTGTCACAACAGAATACATCGTAAGTTTTGTTTATCACGTCAAGTGTTCCTGGTGTTTGGATCACCGCTTGCAGGTAAGACAACATATGTGAATGATATTAAGAGTCCAGGAGATCTGATCGTTGACATTGATAGCATATGGCAATGTGTATCAGGGTGTGATCGTTATGAAAAACCAAAGCAATTGAATCAATGCGTATTTAAGATGCGTGACAGTTTGATTGAATGTATTAAGTATCGAACAGGAAAATGGAACAATGCATACATTATTGGTGGTTATCCGCTTGTGGGAGAACGAGAAAGAATCTGCAAACGGTTAGGAGCACGAGAGATCTTTATTGATACAGACAAAGAAGAATGTATTAAAAGACTAGAAGCGTGCGAAGATGGAAGAAATAAAGAGGAATGGTTGAAATTTATCAACCAATGGTGGCAAAGGTACGCCCCCCGGGGTTGCTAAAACCCAAGTGCGGGAGCAACTGTTGTGGTGGGGGTATCTTTCACAGAAAAGGAAAATTTCAAATTTTTAGATTTGAAAAATTGAAAAAAAACTGGAGGATTTGATATGAGCGAAAAAGTATATGGAATTAGTGGAACAAATAAATGCAGAAAAGAAGTAATTCCAAAAGAGGAAGCCTACACAAAAGAACAAATAGATTTCTTTGTACAATCACACTTCGGAGATCTTAGTAAGGATACATATCTCTATGAATTACAACAAGTCTTCAATGAAAGTATAAGTAGCGCGCATCTTGGATTTATTGGAGAAATACCAATATTAATAATTAATGCTACTGGAGGTACTAGTTTCAAACAAAAGGCAGCTAAGATTTCATTAAACATAAGTAGAATACCAATAAGTACTATCTTGTACCATCACATGATTGCTAATATAAAAAGGTATGAAGCAACATACTGCCGTTTCTATGGCGGATCAATATTTAGTATGGGAGCCAAATTAAATATTGATCGTTATTCAAACAATATGGATCTCGTTTTAGAACACCATGGGCATGGTGAAGCAGGTGCATACCAATACATGCCTTCTGGAACAATGGTTTTTGTATTTCGACCTGTTCCAAATTAAGGGGGCAAAATGGAAAAACGAAAGCAAGAGGTTATTAACCACCTCAAACAAAATAAAAATGTATCAATAGAGTTTTTAACTCCTACGATTGATAATTTTGTGTATTTGGAAGAACAGCTTGACGACCTTAGAAAGCTTCCTAAAATACGGGTTAATCCTAAAAATTCAGAACAACAAAAAGCAACGCCAGCGGCAAAGATGTATAAAGAATTGTTCCAACAATATCTTAATGCATTAAAAGTATTACAATCGTATGATAAAAATCTTAATGATCTTGAAGAATCACCATTAAGAGCATGGGTTAATAAGCATATGAATGAAGATAAGGAGGGAGAAGAAAATGGCGAGTCATAATGATAAAACATCAGTCGTTGACGCTGATTCTCATTTTATAATCGATCCTGTTACGAGGACTATTCAGAATGAGGGCGAAAAAAATTTAGTACAGTTTGATCATAACAGTGAGCGAAAGACTTTTGAATGTCCTCGATATGTTGAAGGACACGATATGTTGAATTGTAATAGAGTTATAGTAAATTATTTGGATAATGATCTACCAGGTGTATATGAAGTAGATGATCTAACAATGAAAGATACTAATACAGTTATGTTTAGCTGGTTAATATCATCGAACGCAACACAGAAGACAGGAAACATATTTTTTGCAATCACATTTATGTGTGTACAAACAAACGGTGATGTGACCTATCGTTGGAATACAGCAATTAACAAGGGATTAAAGGTCATTGAAGGAATGAATCAAAATTCAACAATTGTATATGATAATGTAGACATCCTGGAACAATGGAAACAACAATTATTTGGTACAAGCGATGGAGAGATTAGTAAGATTCAGGAAGCTACAAATGAATGTTTGAAACAGATTCCTAGTGATTATAGTGATCTAAATACAAAAGTTGATAAAAATACAACGAGTATTAGTGAACTAAAGGAATCTTTAGGGAACGTAAACGAAGAAATTTCTGGTATTAAAGGAGTTGGAAGTGGACTTACGACAGAACAAAAAAGATATATCGTATCACTATTTAAAAATGCTGTGTATTCAGAAAATATGTCTGACATTGTGACAGCATTGGAAAATAGTTTTAATACAATTCCTGCGACAGGAATTAAATTATCTCCTACAACTCTTAAGTTCTCTGGAATCGGAGACACTCAAAAAATTACAGCCACATTGACACCAGATACAGCAACATCATCTATACTGTGGGAGTCTAATAATGCGGATGTAGTAACAGTAAAAGATGGGGTAGCAACGGCTGTAAGTGATGGTATTGCAATTATCACGGCGACCTCGGGAAGTGCTACAGCTAAATGTAATGTAACAGTTAATACAAAAGAATTATATAGCGTTTCTAACAAGATATGTAATGCTGATTTTTACGAAGCTACAGGATTAAAATTTGGATCAGATACAGCGAATGGATGGAATAAATCATGGACGTTATTTATGAATTGCTCAATTGATTACAACCAAAATGTATATGGATTAAATAATGATATAAAAGAAGGTATGGATTTACGAGTTGATGGAGCTGGAAATGCAAATGTATACTTCGGACGAGGTAGAATTAAATTAAATTTATCATCTAATAGAAACGTAGCATATGTAGCTGTACATGAAGCTAATGCTAATAATTTACAAGTATATCAATATTCTGATGATAATGTTACAACAACGACTGTAACTCCTTTGTATAATAGACTAAACAATTCGTACTATGATGGAGAAGTTTGTGTAGGAGGTAACAAGCAAGCAACATATACAGGAACAATACACGATTTCAGTATAGTCATGAGAAAGGTGACTAATTCTGAAATAGAGACGTATTTGAAAGGATGTGTATACTAATGAGTATTCTATACGATGGAAAGGGAAATCAGATATCTGTTGATGGTGTTGTTCCACCACCGACTCCTACTCCTACCGCATCTGGCGATAAAATATATGATAAAGTTATAGAACTTAATAAAGTAATTAACTTATTAGACAGAACAAAAAGTACAGAAGGTAGGATGCAACTTCCACCAACTATAAACCCAAACATTAAACAATGTGAAGTTTCTGATTATATAGAAGTAATGGCAAATAATACTTATGTAGCACAGGTGTGGGACAATCAAGGACTTTTAGGCGTTGAAAAGATAGTAAGATTCGACAAAGAAAAAAATTATTTATCCGATGAGGAAATAGTAAAACAAAGTAATGACGGAATACATTATGTCATTTACACGCCAAGTGAAGATGGTTTAATAAGGTTTCAATATGCGGTTCATGTTGATAATCCTAATCCTATGTTTTTTATGGGATCAAATGTAAGTAATGAATTTGTTGCTTACACAGGCGAAGAAATCGACATGTCTAATTACCATCACACGCTAAATAGTGAATTTAGAAATATCTTGTTACGTGATAATTTGCAGAATAATTTATACGGTAAGACTGTTTATTGGTTTGGAGATTCAAATTCTGATAACTGGGCGAGCGGTCAGCAAAGAAAGAATTTTGAAAAGAAATTTGGTTGTAAAGTACGTTCCTATGGTACTTATGGAGCTACTTGGGGAGATGCTACCGATGGTGTAAATAGTACATCATTAAAGAACGCTAATGGACAATGGAATAAGTTTTTGTCTGAGGTAGAGATAGATTCTAACACTTATTTATTCCCGAAAGACTCAGCATTTTTCTTTATGATGGGAACTAATAGTGGAACACTTGGAGAAATGCCATCTAATGGAGTGGGTGCGATTACAGATGAATCTTGTACAACAGATATATCAGCAATGAACTATATTCTAAAAAGGGTTAGATATTATGGAAGAAATCAGCCAATAGGAGTATTTATCCCTTGGGAATGTAGCGGAGCAAAAAAAGAAGCATTAATTGCAATATGTGAGTACTATGCTATTCCATACTTTGATATAACAACATTCGTACCGCCTTATACTCACACGAAAGGCCTTATTAGACAAGACGGAACAACGGTACAAAATGACTATTTTACCGATGGAGGAGTACATTTATCAGCATATGGATGGGAGAAATTTAGACGTGTAGCAGAAAACTGGATGGCATATCAAGTATAACAAAAAACTCCTAGAAGGCAGTTTCTAGGAGTTGATATATTTGCTTACAGATTTATACCAAATAGAATATGAATCCGGTGTCAAATGCAAGCCATCGTTTGTGTACTTATTAGGAAGATAACTGTTTTGCTCATAAGCAGAATATAAATCAATAAATTGCAGATTATGTTTTTGGGATAATTTTTTTAGAAAATTGTTAAAGGAACGTATTTTGGAGTTACTACAGTAAGGATTCTTTACGTTTGCTGTAGGTAAAACAGAACAAACAAATATTTTAGTATTCGGAACTGTCTTTTTACATTCGTTTATTAATATAGAATATTGATATTTGCAAGTTTTTAAATTTCTACAAGCAAGAGAATTGACTCCGCAAGCAATAAAAACCTTGGAAGGATGAAGAGAAGACACAGTACTGATTCTTGAACGAACATTAACGATCCTATCTCCGTAACATCCTAGATTACATACAGATGTATTTGGAAAAGCTTTTTGAAAATTTCCATTTGCAGTCAATGAATCTCCAATAAATACAATATCAGATTTTACATTTAATTGCTTTAAACAATTTTCCCACGAATTATAGGAGTCAGTTTTAATAGGTGATTCAAACTTTATACCTATTTTGTAAGCTATACGATTTGCATATCCAGATGAAAATAATACAAATATTAATGAAACAAATAAAAGCAATGAAAGTAGTTTAAAAAATAATGAATTGTTAGATACTTTTTTCAAAATAGACCTCCTAAATGAACATATCTTAATGTTTATAAGTATAAATCAAACAAAAAAATTGTAAAGTACTATTTCAATAGATGAAATTAATTTTGTTAACTAAAAGAAGTTCTAGCGAACAAAATACAATTATAAAGGGAGATGATAAAATGTCATGGGAAAGTTATAGTCTTATGAAATGTAAGAAATGTGGAAATATATATAAAATAGAAAACAGCACATTGGTTATGAATCAAAAAGGTTATGACAGATGCCCATTATGCCATTCTGAAGGTGAAGAAATATTCAGTAAGTCTATGTTGGATGTAATGAATGAACAAAGTGAAAAATTAAAAAAACGTAAGAAAAGAATAATTTTATGAAAAAGAAGTTTTGATGATTTTATAACTTAAATTTTTGGCGAGTAGGATTTATATAAAGGAGATATACATAATATGACAAATAACAAAACAACATTAGTTATTAAAGATAGAGCAACAGGTAAAACTACACAGTTACTTTATACGAGTGCCACAACACAGTATCCGATTATCGTGCAGAACAAATTGTATACAAAACTGTTATTAGACAAAGCAGAAGACCTTAATCTGATTATTCCAGTGCCTATGACAGTAGAAGAATTCAAGAATAGTCGTGAAATGAATTATGATTGTGTTCTTATTGACGAGGGATATAACTTGATTGGCGAAGCTCTTGATTCTTATTTAGGAGCACATGTAGCAGCAGTAACTTTGACTGATAGAGTAAAAGAATTTGCAGATAAGAGAGTGTAATGGAAGAACCAAATTATATAACAGTTGGACAGCTTAAGTAGGAGTAAATATATGTTAGACAATGCTGAAGATCTATTTGAGGAGTCAGACAAGCAAAAAAGAAACGAAATTATGAAGAATTAACATAGTAGGACCGCAAAGGTCCTATTTTTGTGCCAAAAATTGTGATCGGAGATGGTTAAGTTGTGCTGATTAAAAACAATACAATATGGACACCTGATAATTCCTACTTGCTGGAATACCGGGCAAAAGCAGAAACAGGCGAGATCATAATTGGTCACGAATTATGGGATGAATTGGATAATCTTGCTGAAGATTTTAACAATGATGAATACATCTACAACAGAGATGATGCATTACTCCGTATGGATTTCATGGAAAGTTGTGTACGATTAACAAAATCTCCATTCTACAATAAACCAATGGTGCTGATGCTATGGCAGAAAGCATTAATTGAAGCTTTTTACTCTTTTAAAATGGCAAAAGAAAGTAAGGATATGGGCATATGGATTGACAGATTCAAAAGGCTACTACTTTTGATTGCCAGGAAAAACACAAAAAGCGAAACAACATCAGCTCTTGCGATATCTGAATTTATAGTTGGTCCGCAAGGTGCAGATATTGTTGCAGCATCAAATGATGATGCTCAGTCCAGTATCGTTTATGATGCGATTGATATGATGCGGCAGCTGATTGATCCAAATGATCTTGACACGAAAAGAAATCAGAGATTCATCTTGAATAAATCAACAAATACGAAAGTATTTAAGCTATCAGACCGGACAAATAATAAAGAGGGTCGAAATATTGATTTTGCAATAGTCGATGAATCGCACGAGATGAAAGAAAACATCATTGGAAAATCAATTGAGCAGTCTCAGAGTTTGAAAGATAATCCTAAGTTTATAAATATCACGACTGAAGGTTTTATTTCCGAAGGATATCTTGATGCAGAACTAGAAAAGTCACGGAAAATAATAAGACGTGAAGACGATGGGTTAATGGCAAAGAGAACTTTGCCGTGGCTATACACACAAGATTCTGAATGGGAGGTATGGAATGGAAATCGACAAAACAAATTGTGGATGAAATCGAATCCTACGCTAGGAATTGTGAAGAAGTGGGATTATCTTGAGGAACAGGTAGATGTTGCAAAGACATCGAAAGCAGATCGAATCTTTGTATTATCAAAGGATTTTAATATTAAGCAGAATGATGTAGAAGCATGGCTGAATCTTGAAGATTACGAATATGAAGCTGTTTATGACATTGAAGAGTTTCGAGGATCTATATGTATTGGTGCCGTCGATCTATCAGAAACTACTGATTTAACATCGGTAAAGATATTGCTAATGAAGCCAGATGATCCGACAAAATACATTTATCAGCATTATTTTATTCCAGAGAGCAAGCTGGAAGATTCCGATGACTGGAATGCAGGAGCGAGGTACAAAGAATGGAAAAAAGAAGGATTGATTACGATCACAGAAGGGAACGACATCGATCTTGCTAAAGTGGCAGATTGGTTTTATATGTTATACACAAAATACGGTATAAAACTGTGGAAATGTGGATATGATCAGAGATTTGCGAAAGATTGGATTACAAGAATGGATTATTATGGTTGGCAAAAAACAAGTAATGATAACTCTGATCTTGTAATGATCTTGCAGAATGCACAGACATTAAGTAATGCAATCAAACTATGTGAGGCAGATTTTAGACATAAATTGATTAACTACAATGAAAATAAAGTAGATCGTTGGTGCTTAAAAAATGCAGGCATTAAGGTCTGTGATGAAAATGGTCAAGTTTTGATCGTAAAACATGAAATACCAAAAAGAATTGATGGGGCTGTATGCTTAGCAATTCTTTACGAAATGTATCGAAGATACAGAACTGAATTTAAACAAATTATAGGAGGAAAGTAAAGTGGGTTTGTTTGACAAAATAAAGCAAAAGCTTTCACGATCGTCAAGATATGCACAGATGCTAAATGGATATATGCCTTTGTTTTCGCAGTTTGGCGACAATATATATGCATCAGATGTTGTGCAGCAAGCACTTAAATGTATCGTTGACGAAATTAAAAAACTGAATCCTACTCACATCAGGACAAAAGGACAGGATCCGTTGCCGATAAATGATAATATCCAAAAAATATTGAATAATCCGAATCCATTAATGACAACAAGCGAATTTCTTGAAAAAACAATGTGGTTATTAATCATGAATTATAACGTGTTTATCATGCCGACATATTACATCTGGGAAGATAAGGCGACCGGGAAGGAATACAAACAATATGATGCATTGTATCCTTTGAAACCAACACAGGTAGAGTTCCTGGAAGATGGAAGCAGTCGATTATATGTAAAGATGCGGTTTGAAAACAACTTTGAGACTACACTGCCATACGATGAACTGATACATGTCCGATTAAATTATTCTGTCAACGAGTATATGGGCGGTAATGAATTTGGACAACCAGATCATGAAGGTTTGTTGAAAACATTAGATCTGAATCACAAGTTGCTTGAAGGAATCTCACATGCAATGAATGCAAGTTATGCAGTTAATGGTGTGGTTAAGTTTAATACCATGCTGGATGATGGGAAGACAGAGGAAGCACTGAAAGAGATGGAACAAAAATTAAGGAACAATGAAAGTGGATTTCTTCCCCTGGATCTAAAGGCAGAATACAAACCGATGAATCGTAATATCAAACTTGTTGACAACGACACTTTGAAATTTATTGACGAAAAGATTCTTAGGAATTTTGGCGTACCATTATCAATACTGACAGGAGACTACACAAAACAGCAGTATGAAGCTTTTTACCAGAAGACACTTGAACCGATCATTATTCAGTTGTCACAGGCATTTACAAAAAAGCTTTTTACTGATCGTGAAAAGGCTTTTGGAAATGAGATTAAATTATATCCGAAAGATCTGATCTTTTTGACAGCAGAGCAGACAATTGAAGTTGTAACGCTACTAAGTTATACAGGCGCGTTGTATGAAAATGAAAAACGTACAGCGTTTGGATACGCACCACTTCCAGAGCTGGAAGGAAAAAGGTTTGTGTCATTGAACTATGTCAATGCAGATTTAGCAGATCAATATCAAGTAGGAAAACAACAAGACGGAGGTGCAAACAATGGAGAAGAAGAATAAGCCGCTAGAACAGCGATCTTATAATTTTGAAGTCCGTGCAGAAGAGACTGATGACGGAAATATTATAACAGGTCGTCCTGTTGTATATAACAGCAGGACAGATCTTGGCTGGTTCGATGAAATTATTGAACCAGGATCGTTGAATAACACAGATCTGACAGATGTAAGATTTCTGGTAAATCATGACACAAGTAAGATTCCGCTTGCAAGGTCAAGACGAAACAACGGCAACAGTACAATGCAGCTTACAACCGACAATGACGGTTTAGGTATTCGTGTGACACTGGATACTGAAAACAACAATGAAGCAAGAGCGTTATACAGTGCTGTACAGCGTGGTGACATATCTGGAATGTCTTTTATGTTTGGGATCAGAGATGAAGAGTGGGAAGATCTGGACAGCGATCATCCTATACGTCACATCAAGGATATTAGTACAATCGTCGAAGTAAGTGCGGTTACATTTCCAGCTTACGACACGACTGAAATAAATGCACGAAGCAAGGAAGCATTGGACAATGCCAGGTCAGCAGTGGAGACTGCAAGACAGCAGAATGCGAACTCAGTGGACACTGAATTGGAACTATTAAAAGAGAAAACAAAAATATTAGGAGGGCTGTAATGGGTCGTAAAAAGATTTTAGAAAAACGTCTTGCAAGATTAAAGGCGAAGAAAGACAAATTAAAATCAAGAGCATTAGCATCACAGGATGCAGCAGAAGTAAGAAATATCAATGAAGAATTAGAAGATCTTAACGATGATATCGAGGAAACACAGGAAGAAATTGATGCAATTGGCGAAGAGCCGGAAGGAGGGGATCCAACATCTAATTTAGGAGAAAGAGGGGATCCAACATCTAATTTAGGAGAAGGAGGTGAAGGACAGCAGAGAAATGCAGAGCCAATGAACGGACAGCCACCTGTTAATACTACAGTAGTTCGTGGAATGTTTGGACAGCAGACATCTATGAATCAGCATAGAAGTGATGTGGATCCATACGCAACAGTTGAATATCGTACTGCTTTTAAAAATTATGTACAAAGAGGAACACCGATTCCAACAAATCTGATGCAGAAGAGAGCTGGAGGAGATTTAGGACCAACAGTTGCAGCAGATCTTGGAATGATCATTCCAACAACGATCATGAACGAATTTATCAAAAAGGTATCTAAGGTTTATGGCCAGTTATATTCAAAAGTACGTAAGATCAATATTCAGGGTGGAGTTAAGACTCCAATTTCTGATTTAAAAGGGACATTCAAGTGGATCACAGAAGCAAAAACTTCTGATCGTCAGAAAGCTGGAGATATTAAAGAGTATATTGAATTTTCCTACAATATTGGAGAAATTCGAGTATCACAGACATTATTATCATCCATTATTACTCTTGATATGTTCGAGCAGGAAGTTATCAATGTGATGACAGAAGCTTATGTGGAAGCTATGGATAAAGGAATTATGCTTGGTAGCGGAACAGGGCAGATGCTTGGAATCTTAAAAGATACAAGAGTCACAAGCCAGGAAGGACATGTTCTTGAATTCACAGAAGAAGAGTTCTCTGATTGGACAGCATGGAGAAAGAAGCTGTTTAAAGTTATTCCATTATCTAAACGAGGACAGGGAGAATTTGTTTTCCCACCATCCACAGTAGAAGCAAATCTTTTGACGATGAAAGATGCAAACAATCGTCCGGTATACAAAGAGGCTACAGAATTAAACATTGGTGAATCAGCGACAAGTGGAAAGTTCTATGGCCGCGAAGTGACAATGGTTGAACCAGATGTTATTGCAGACTTCGAGACAGCCAATGAAGGAGATGTTGTTGGAGTATACTGGAATCCAATTGATTACATTATTAACACAAATCTTGCATTTGGAATAAAACGCTATTTTGATGAAGAAAAAAACGAATGGGTAAACAAAGGACTTACAATCGTAGATGGTAAGATCGCTGATCCATCAGGTGTTTATATCATCAAGAAAAAAGCAAGTGCTAAATCAGCAGCATCCACAACTGAGGATGCAAGCGAAAAGAAATAGGAGGGCTGATGGGTGACAGATGAACAATTACTTGCAGAAGTCAAGTTAAGAATAGGTGTAACTGGATCATATCAGGATGATAAGATTCAGGGCTATATTGACGATGTTAAATTATTTATGTCAGATGCAGGTGTCGCTGGTACTGTAATGGAGTCTAAGCAAATTGTCGGAGCTGTCGCCCGTGGCGTTTCCGACTTGCTGTATGGATACGGTGGCGGTGATGGGGATTTCTCAGAATTTTTCTATCGACGTGTAACACAGTTAACATATCAAAAGGATGGTGGATCAAATGAGTGATTATAAGCCATCAGCTGCATTTACGGTTCCGATTAAATTGTTGATACCAGAAGTTAAGAACATCAAAGGAACGATAAAAAAGACGTATCCAGAAGATGGTGATCTTATCTGGTGTGCATTTAAGACATATGGTGGAACGGAAAGAGATGTCAATGGGGTGTATGCGATTGAGGATACGGCCAACATAGAAACTTGGTACCGGCCGGACATTAAAAGTGATTGTGCGATCATGCTTGCGGAAACCGGAGAGATCTATGAGATCATAAATGATCCGGAGAATATCAATCAACGCAACCAATGGTGCAAATTCAAGGTCCGGAGGGTTAAAGGTGGTGCATAAGTATGGGAAAAAACTTACTAAAACTAGATACAAGAGGTTTTGATGAGTACATAGCAAAACTTGAAGATCTTAATGCAGCGGTTCCCAAAATTGTAGAGGATGCATTGAACCAGGCAGGTGAAACGATCGCATACGACACAATGGATGCAGTAGCAGAGCCAAATCTTCCGCGAGGTGGTAAATACTCTACTGGAGATACAAAAAGCAGCATCTTAATGAATCCGCAGGTAAAGTGGGCAGGACAAGTTGCAGAAATTGGTGTTGGATTTGATTTTGCAAAACCAGGAGCAGGTGGTTATCTGATCACAGGAACTCCAAGAATGGCACCAAACAGGGAACTGAATGCAATCTACAAACAAAAGAAATACATGAAAGGTATCAAGAAGGATATGACAGATGTATTTCAGTCGGAAATTGAAAGCAGAATGGGAGGATAAAATGGAAGATCAGCTAATTGAATTATTGGAATTGTTCGGATATCCAGTGCTGAGACAAGGAAGTTTATCTGAAGATGAAAGCTATCCAGATCATTTTTTTACGTTTTGGAACAATGACAGTTCAAACCATTCGCACTATGACAATGATGAATATGGAACTGATTGGGACTTTGACGTTAATTTTTACAGCATGGATCCCGAAAAGACATATAGTGTGCTTGCACAAGCACGACAGAAACTAAAAGAAGCAAAATGGATCATACCAAGTAAAGGTTATGATGTCGCATCTGATGAAGTGACACATACTGGGCGAGGCATGGAAGTTCATTATTTAGAAGTTTAGGAGGCATAATATGACAAATACAAAGAAATATTGGGAATACAGAGGTGTAGGAGATGCGGTATATGCAGAAGTAACGAAAGATGATAGCACAGGTTTTGAAACAGGAGAGGTAAAACCTTTTACTGGTGTCTCAGAAATTGCAAAATCAACAGAATCATCTGATGAGGCTCATTACTATGACAATCTCCCAGTTATTGTAGTATCTTCAACAGGATCTGATGAAATTGCAATTACTGGATCAGGAATCCCTATGGATGTAGTAGCTGATGTAACAGGTCAGTATTACGATAATAAAACAGGCATGATGGTTGAGCAGGAAAGAGATCTGAAGTATTATGCATTTGGCTATAGAACAAAAAAGACAGACGGAACAGAGGTTCTTGTATGGAGACTGAAAGGAACATTTTCAATTCCAGATTCAACACATGCGACAGAAGATGATGGAACAGATGCAAACGGACAGGAAATTACATACACAGGTATTTCTACTACGTACAAGTTTGAAAAGAATGGAAAACAGGCGAAAGCAATTAATGTTGATACAAGTGCTGATCTTGTTGATACATCGACATTCTTTGATAAAGTACAGACACCTGATACTATCACACCAAAAGCAGCATAAGAAAAGCTTAATAATACAATCCCGGTGCAAAAACACCGGGATTTTTTCGTAAAGGAGCAGATATGAATTTAGAGATTAATGTTTACGACAAAGACGGAAATGTAGAAAAGACTTGTACAGCCAAGACAATTGATTTTGAATTTGGGACAATCAGAGCAATGATGAAGCTGTTAAATGTAGACAACACGAATGACACAGGTGAACTGTTAAATGTTATTTGTGATGCATGGGGGCAGCTTGTTGAGATACTAAGCGCATGTTTTCCTGATATGGAAGAAGAAGATTGGGAGCATGTGAAACTAAAAGAATTAGTACCAGTTGTTGTTGCAACATTAAGATACTCATTCGCTGAGATTTTAACGATTCCAAATGACTCAAAAAACTAGATGGCGGGGAAAGAGACACCCCGCTATTTGAAATTTTATTCGAAATAAATTATCAATTGTGCAAAGAGTTCCCGGCATTGTCTCCATATGACATTGAGAAACGAACATATCATGATGTGATTCGTTTGTATGCAGATGTGAGAGCAATGCAGATCAGGGATGCAAAAGACAATGATCAGCAGAGCAATACAACAAAAGTAATACGTAGAAGAGCCGGAGATGACTGGTTCTAGGAAGGCGGTGAGAATATGGCAGATGACAGCACGACAAAAATAAAAATGGACATATCAGAACTTAAAAAGTCAATGACAGAAGCAAGAAGGCAGATCAGACTCGCCAATGCAGAATTTAAAGCTTCAAGTGCTGGTATGGACAACTGGGCAAAATCAGCCGATGGACTCAGTGCGAAAATGAATCAGTTACGCAGCACACTGTCAGCTGAAAAGTCTATATTGAATGATCTTAATAAACAGTATGAATTAACAGTACAGAGTCAAGGAAAAAATTCCAAAGGTGCACAGGAATTACTGATTAAGATAAAGAACCAGGAAGCAGCGATCAATAAAACAAAAGCATCATTAGAAAAATACGGTCGCATGATGAGTGATCTTGAAAGAGAATCATCACAGGCAGCCAATAGTGCAAATGAGTTGAAAACAGCTTATGAAAGACTGGAATCTACGATTTCAAAGCAGGAATCAGATTTGCAGTCTTTAAAAGCACAGTATTCCTCAGTTGTTATGGAACAGGGCAAAACATCTGATGAAGCACAGAAACTTGCGAATGAGATCTCGAAGCTGTCAAGTGAACTTGTACAGAATAAAAGCAAGATGGAAAGTGCATCAAACGCAGCCGATGAACTTGATAAGAGCATGGACAAAGCTGCAGATGCAGCAGAAGAAAGTGCAGACGGTTTTACAGTCTTAAAAGGTACGATTGCAAATCTTTTAGCAGATGGAATTAAGGGAACCATTGAGGCATTAAAGAACTTTGGAAGTGAATCAGACCAGGCTTATAACAAATTTCAGGCACAGACAGGAGCAAGTGCTCAAGAAATGCAGTCATTCAAAACAGAAATGAATGATCTGTACAAGAATAACTTCGGGGAGAGCTTGCAAGATGTCGGTGATAAAATGGCATATATCAAGCAGGTAACAGGCGAAACAGATCCATCAAAGATCAAGGAATTGGCAGAAAATGCGATCTCTTTGGAAGATACGTTTGATTCAGATTTTAGCGAGACTGTCAGAGGTGTCAGCAACCTGATGACTCATTTCGGGATCGATTCAACAGAAGCGTTTGATCTGTTTGCAAAAGGATCACAGGAAGGGCTTGATTATACCGATGAACTTGGAGATAACATTGCAGAATATGGTGGTAACTTCAAGCAGGCAGGATATTCTGCAACGGAATACTTCCAGCTTCTGAAAAACGGAACTAAAAACGGAGCTTATAACCTTGACAAGGTCAATGACTCGATCAATGAGGTCAAGAACCGTTTAGGTGATGGTACGATCGGAAAAGACATTGACATGTTCAGTAAGAACACGAAGACAGCCTTTAAAGCTTGGGAAAGCGGAAAAGGTACAATGAAAGATGTCATTGAATCTATTGTAAAAGATATCAATAAATGTACGGATGAGCAGAAAGCCCTGACGATGGCACAAACAGCTTTCGGTACAATGGGTGAAGATGCGAACTTGAAAGTCGTTAAATCACTGACAGCAACTGGAGATACCTTTAAAGATGTCAAAGGTACAATGGAAGAACTCAAAGATGTGCGCTATGACGATATCAATTCACAGTTTGCAGAAATCGGGCGAAGCGTTCAAGTTGATCTGATTCAACCGTTGGCACAAAAAGCTTTACCAGATGTCAAATCATTTGTGAAATTCGTGATTGAGAATATCAATTCAATTCTTCCAGCGACTGCCGCTGTGGGTGCCGGGATTGGAACGATGTTTGCAGCACAAAAATTAATGTCGTTTATCCAGACACTGCAAAAGACAGCTGTAATGTTTGGAGTTGTTAGTGCAGCAACCGATGTTGCAACCGGATCAGAACTTGCTTTCAATGCGGCAATGCTGGCAAACCCTGTTACACTTGCAGTTGCAGGAATTACAGCATTAACAGCAGGAATCGCAGCGTACGTTGTCAAAACAAAATTATCTTCAAGTGCAACCGATCAAAATACGAAGTCAACAAATGAATTGATTAGTAAACAGAAAGAACTTAAGAAAGCTTTGTCAGACTCTGACAAAGCCAGACAGAGTAATATTTCAAATGCTCAAGAAGAAGGATCGCAGGCAGACATTTACTATGATCGTTTAAATAAATTAATTGGTGTCGAAAAGAAAAGTTCGGCTCAAAAAGCATTAATTAGAGATTATGTACAGAAATTAAATGACCTTATGCCAGATCTTAATTTGAAATATGATGAGGAAAAGGACAAACTGAACAAATCAACATCAGCAATTGAAGCAAATATTAAGGCACAAAAAGAACTGATCCTTGCGAAAGCAGCACAAAGCAATCTACAAACAATAGCAGAAGATATTGTAAAATTAGAAACACAACAAGGAAATCTCGTAAAACAGAATACAAAAAACGAAGAAGCGTATAAAGCTGCACAAAACAAAACACAAAAAGCGAAAGAAGCATATTTAAAAACTGGATCAAATCAATATAGCCAAGAGTACCATAATTATGTGAAAGCAATTCAGAACGAGTCAGAAAAAAGACAGGCTTATGAGAAAACATCAGAGGCAGTTGACAAGAATAAAAAGAAATTGGCTGAATTGAATGGAGAGTACGATAAGACAGAAAAATATGCTCAATCAAAGATCAACGTAGCTGAAATTGATAAATCCTTGAGCGCGATCGCAGAAAAAATGAAGGCAAAAGGAAAGAAGATTCCGCAAGCAGTTAGTGATGGGATTAAAGAAGGACAATATGAAGTCCCGAAGACCGTTGAAGGAATGGAAAATCTGATTAAGTTTGATAAGCTTGCGAAGCAGGCAAAGGTTGATGGTGTGAAAATCCCAAAAAATCTTGCTGAAGGTATATCTTCTGGGAAAGTATCAGCACAGACAGCTGTAGATGCATTGAAACAGGTAGCGAAGTTTGATGATTCTAAAACTGTAGCAGATGCAAAACAGGCAGGAATCAAAATTCCAAAATCTTTGCGTGAAGGAATTGCAAGCGGTCAAGTTTCGGTTCAAGAAGCAACGAAACAGCTGCAAAGTGCAATTGATTTTGGATCTAGTGATGTTGTAACAAAAGCAAAAAATGCAGGTATTAAGATACCAGCATCACTTGCAAATGGAATTGCAAGCGGAAAAGTAAGTGTAAAAACAGCTACTGATCAAGTGCAGACTGCATTAGATTTTAAATCTTCGTTAGAGAAGGCAGGTATTACAGGAAAGCAAATACCGCAATCTTTAATGACTGGGATTGTGACAGGAAAGACAAGTGTAAAAAGTGCAGCGAAGATCGTGAATGATGCAATAACATTCAAAGATGCAGCAAAAGAAGCCGGCAAAGATGGAACCAAAACAGTAACGGAATTGGTCAATAAAATTTTGGCAGGAAAAATATCAGCAGAACAAGCTGGTAAAGAGTTGGCAAAAGCAACATCGAAGGGGCAGAAAGATGGTTCAACTGATTCAAAAAACAATGGACAAAAATCTGCTCAAGAATATAACTCAGGTGTAAAATCTCAATCTGGAAATTCAAAAAAAGCAGGATCAAGTGTTGGAAAATCAAGTACAACAGGAATGAAAAGTGGAAGTAAAGGAGCTGGATTAACAGGACAATCTGCTGGTAAAAGTTATTCTAGTGGTGTTGGTAGCCAATCTGGAAAAGCCAAATCGTCCGGTCAGAAAGTTGGGAAAAGCGCTGATTCTGGTGCAAAAGCTGGAGGAAAAGGTGCTAAATCTACAGGACAAAAATTTGGATCAACGTATGCAGGAGGTGTAAGCAGTAAAGGCGACTCTGCAAAATCGAGTGGTACAAGTTTAGCTAATAATGCAAAAAGTGGAGCCGGATCAGTAAGCGCTCATTCATCAGGTACTAATTTTGCTCAAGGATTTATCAACGGTATCGCATCATTATTTACTGCGGCATGGAATGCTGGTAAAAAATTAGCAACATCTGGTCATAGTGGATTGAAGAAAGGGCAGAAAGAAGGTTCTCCGTCAAAATTAACTCGTCAATCAGGAGTGTATTTTGGTGAAGGTTATAACAATGGAATCAAATCGATGATAAAAACTGTCGCTAAATCAGGTGCAAATCTTGCCATAACAGCATATGGGTCATTACGTACAGCGCAAAAAGAAGGTTCTCCATCAAAATTAACATATGACTCTGGTAAAAACTTCACAAAAGGATTTATTAACGGTATTTCCAATGAAGAAAAAAATCTTGTAAAAATCGTAAAGAATATGGTTACCACGGTTGTAAATGTGATGGCGAACATGAGCAACTTTGATTTTTCTGGAGTAGCTACTAATGCTAGTAATGCATTTAGCGATGCATTATCCAAACAAATCACTTATATGCAAGATAAAATGCAATATCAAAGTGATCAAAAATCACAACAATTGGAAAGTAAGTTATCCGGTTATGAAAATAGCAGAGATGATTACCAAAAGAAATATGATACTGCGAAAAGTAAATACGATAAAATGCAAACTGACTACAAAAAGGCTGAAGAAAACTATAATAAAGCGAAAAAGAATTTTGATAAAGCGAAAAAAGCAAAAGACAAGAAAAAGTATAAATCGCAGATGGATACTTATAAAAAGCAGATGAATGCAGATAAAAAAACGATGAAATCGCAAGATAAGAATATGTCTGCGGCAAAGAAACAAATAAGCAACTATGAAAGTCTTGTCAAAGAACAAACTGAATTTAATAATTCTTATCAAGAAGCGTCGTCCAAAATGTTGTCTGAATTCAGCAATGCATTAAGCGAATATCAGACGAAAGCACAAGATTTAATTGATACAACGATTAATGGCATTACAGACACATATCAGGCGAAATATGACGCACTGATTGAGAAGCAGGATACACTGATCTCAAAACTGAAGAGTGCCGGAGATTTGTTTGAAGTATCCAACGCTGGAATCATGACTGTTAACGACATTAAGGAACAGACACAGAGCATCCGAGATTATACAAGCAAATTACAGACAATCAAAAGTAAAGTGTCTAGTGAGTTATTTGATCAGATTGCAAGCTATGATATGGATCAGGGCAGTGCATTTATGGATCGTTTGCTTGCTATGAGTGATGCTGATCTGAAAGCATACTCAGATGCATATGATGAAAAAATGCGTTTTTCAGAGGAATCTGCAAAAAAAATCTATTCAAAGGATTTTGACAACGTAGCAAGTGATTATAAAAATTCTTTACAACAAGCTTTCAAAGATCTTCCTGGAGAACTGGAAACAATCGGTCAACAGGTCATGGCTGGATTTACAACAGGACTTACAAAAGATACAGATTACATGACAAGTGCGATTAAAACAATGGTACAGGCAATGGTTGATCAGTTTAAGTCAGATCTTGATATTCACAGCCCGTCAAAGGTTACGGAAGGGTTGGGTAACTTTACTGGACAAGGTTTTGGTAATGGACTCTTAGAAAGTATTAAGCGAGTACAGCAAAATGCAAGACAATTTATCAATAGTGTGACAAGCCCGATTGGAGACTACACAACCGATATCGGCAATGTACGAAGAACTGTTGGAGCAAATAATAACAGAGGATCGGCACCAGTAACACAGACAGTTGTAAATAATTATAATCTTGTGCAGAACAACACAAGCCCTAAATCGCTATCTGCACTTGATACATACCGTGCAAGAAGGCAGCAGGTAAATATGCTGAAAGCAATGACAACATAAGGAGTGATAGATATGTATAAATTAAAAGTTGAGAACAAATACGGGGAACAGATGGAATTAACAAAGAATCCTCGTTACACGATCTCAAGTGTTGACGGACTCTATCCTCCTGAGTCCGTCATAAATACAACGAAGGTCGCTAATATGGACGGATCTGTTTACAATTCATCGTATGTGAATGATCGACAGATTACGATCACAATGGCAATCAATGGACCAGCGGAAGAAAACAGATTGCATTTGTATAAATATTTCAAAACAAAGTACCCTGTTAGATTATACTACGGAAATGACGTTCGCAATGTGTACATAGATGGATATGTATCCAAGATGCCGATCGAATACTTTGAAAAAAAACAGACAGCTCAGATTGAGATTACTTGCCCAATGGCATTGTTTCGATCAGTTGAGCAGAACATAACAGATTTTTCTTCTGTGGAAAATAAATTTGTATTCCCGTTTGCAATTGAAAAAAGTGGCATTCCATTTTCGACACTAAAGATGGGAGAACAAAAGACAATCGTAAATGGTGGAGACGTTGAAACAGGCATCATTATTAAATTAAATGCCTTGGGAAATGTAACAAATCCGAAAATCTATGACGTTGATAACAAAGATCACATGTTTCTTAATATATCAATGAAATCCGGAGATGAAATTACGATCAACACGCTGAAGAAAGAAAAATCAATCAAATTATTAAGCAATGGTGTTGAAAGCAATATTATAGGGAAACTTGAAGCCGGATCGAAATGGTTTAGTCTCATTCCAGGTGACAACATTTTCACGTATGAAGCTGAGGAGTTTCCAGAAAATTTACAGTGTACATTTATTATAAATGATCAGTTTGAAGGAGTGTAAGATGGAGATTTATGTATTAGATTTGGATGCAAATATTCTTGATATGATAGATACATTTACAAGCTGTATCTGGACAACTCAATATTATTCTGTTAACGACTTCCAATTGATCGTAGCCGCAACAGAAAAGAACATTGAGCTATTGCAGGAAGGACGTTTATTGTGCCGGGATAAGGATAGAAACGAAAACACCTGGAAGAATGTGATGCTGATAAAATCTATTAAGATTGACAATGACACTGAAAATGGAGATACGATTACAGTGACTGGCAGTGGTCTTAAATATATTGTTAGCAGGCGAGTTGTATGGAAACAGACAATACTAAATGGTTCTGTCGAAGATGGAATCAGGCAGATCATAACAGAAAACATAATATCACCGGAAGATGAAAAAAGGAAAATGGATCATTTTAGGCTTGCGGACAAAATAGGAATCGAAGATACATTTGATGTGCAGGTAATGGGAGACAATATTGCAGAATGGATGGAGACAACATGCAGTACCTATGGAATTGGATGGGATGTGTATATAGATAATGCAGAACTTGTATTCCAATTATATAAAGGACTGGACAGGTCATACAATCAGCAAGAGCGGATTCCTGTTGTATTTTCGGATGATTTTGACAATCTTTTGTCAACTACGTATACATACGAAAAGGGCGATTACAAAAACGCTGCATTGATTGGCGGTGAAGGAGAAGGTACCGATCAGAGAACCACATCAATTGGAGATGCACAAGGTTTTGATCGATACGAGACATACATAGATGGTTCAAGTGTTTCAAGTAATGGCAAAATCATAACGGAAGAAGAATATTATAAGATGCTTCAGGATTATGGAAAAAATGAGCTTAGTAATGTATCAACGACTGAAACGTTCGAAGGGAGTACCGATCAGAATGGAAATTATGTATTGAATAAAGATTATTTTTGCGGAGATATCGTGCAGGTAACAAATGAATATGGAATCAGTGCAACACCGCGGATCACAGAGATAATTGAAAGCAGTGACGAAAATGGGACATCTGTTGTTCCAACATTTAGCACATGGGAGGTTTAATATGGCAGTTACATATGGTTTTTTTAACGCAGTTCAACAAAGTGATGGGAGTTACGATCGTACATATAACGCAGATCAGATGAGTACTTATTTTGAAGGACTCGTTGGAGATGGAGTGTACGAAAATATTGGAGATGCAATGCAGGTAGTAGCATCTTCTGGTATGCAGGTGCAGGTAAAGAGCGGAAGAATGCTGATCGGATCGAGATGGTTGAAAAATGATGCTGCATATCCGATCATGATTAATTCTGCACACGTCACATTAAATCGTTATACGGCAATTGTTGCAAGGTTGGATTTGACGTCAAGAACGATTACACTTGTTGCAAAAGATGGTGAAAATGCATCAGATCCTGTCAAACCGGAAATGATAAATTCACAGACTATGAAAGAAATGTGTTTAGCATATGTATATGTAGCACGCGGAGCAACAGCGATAAGCCAATCAAACATTGTGGATTGCAGAGCTGATAGTAATGTATGTGGTTGGGTAACTGGAATCATACAGCAGGTAGATACAAGCAAATTATATCTACAATGGCAGACAGCATATGAAGAGTTTTATGATCAGATGCAAGAATGGAAGCAGCAACAGGAAGATTCGTTTGACAAGTGGTTTAGTACATTGACAAGTAAACTACAGGTAAATACTAAAATTACAGAGAAACGATGGACAATGACACAGAGTGGAAGTTCAACAACAGGATTTCCAATAGAGCTGACGTTTACTCCAGGAACAGATATATTGTATGTGAATCTGAATGGTGTAATGTTGGTAGAAGGAACAGACTATACACTAGAATCAACAACAAATGGAACAAATATTAAACTTACAAATGCGGTTGAAGCTGGAAATACATTTGAATTTAGAGTTTTACAATCAAAAATTGGATAAATATAGTTGAATTTTACAAAACTATTAAACATTTCTAAAGAGTCTATAAACTCCCATATTTTCAAAAATAAGGTGGTATAATAGAGATATTAGAACTGAATAAAGAAAGAGCTGAACTCCAGACTACCAATCACAAAGTTCAGCTCCACACGGTGTACTCGAAGGTACGGGCATATTATAACACAATCTCTTACTTTTGGGTATACCTCAAAGGAGGGATTTTTTATGCGTGAACAGTTTGTAACCTCATTCATGACAAAGATTTCTGACAAAATCGATGATAATTCTTTGAAGATCATATTCAAAGAATTGACGATTTTTGTGAATGACTTTGAAATAAAAAAGAGAGAAACCTCTTTAACGGTGTATCAAGGTTATCTTCCAGAATGTTATCAGGTGTACTTTGTATCAAAAAAGATCGAAGGGATGAGCATGAAGACATTGCAGCTCTACGATTTGTATTTGAAGGATTTTTTCTTGGCTATGAATAAAGATATCAAAGAAATTTCCGCTAATGATATCAGAGTGTATCTGTATAAGACACAGGAAAAGAGAAACTTGAGCAATCGGACCTTAGACAGTCGAAGATCTGCAATACATGCCTTCTTAGAATGGGCTGCAAATGAGGAATACATAAATAGGAATCCATGCAGAAATATTAAGAGAATCAAATATGAAAGAAAAAAGAAGAAGCCATTGACACCGATTGAGATGGAAATGCTTCGTAATGCATGTGAGACAGTTCGGGATAAAGCATTAGTTGAATTTTTTTATAGCACGGGATGCCGTGTGACGGAATGTGAAAGAATGAATATTGATGATGTCGATTTCGAAAAGAAGGAAGTATATTTATTTGGAAAAGGTGATAAACATCGGCCATCATTCTTGAATGCAAAAGCTGAACTTGCATTGAAAAATTATTTAGAAATAAGGAATCTTGATGATCCGGCACTGTTCGTAGGAGAGAGAAAACCGCATGGACGGCTTAAGAAAGCAGCAATTGAAAAACGATTTAGAGAGTTGGGGGAAAAGTCTGGTATAAAAAGAAGAGTGCATCCGCATTTGATTCGTCACACGTCAGCAACAGATGCACGCGATCACGGAATGCCGATCGAGGAGATTAAGGAGTTCTTAGGACATGCTAACATAGCGACTACACTAGAATATGCAGAGGTAACAGAAGCAGCAACCAAAAGTAGCCATAAACGATGCATAGTATAACAAAAAGGACGTTCAAGAGGAACGTCCTTTTTGTACAAAGGAATATCAGTACATAGGGAATATATTATGTACTGAAAGTATGAAAAAAGTTTTCTGATGAAAACTATATGGAAATTATAACAAAAATTGGAAATAAAGTCAAGGAAAAGGAGATAAAATATGGAAATTAGAGCAAGACCGTGATGGTCTTATTTTTATGCAATAATAAATGCATTAAGAAAGGAGAAAATAAGAATGTCAACGGAATATGTTTCGAGAGAGGAACATCTAGAATTTAAAGACGGGATTGAGAAAGAACATAAACGACAAAATCATAGGATTGAAATCCTTGAGAACACATTTAATCAAATTAATGAGTTGACACTATCCGTGCAAAAATTAGCAAATAACATGGAAAGTATGTTACTCAGACAAACAGAGCAAGGAAGACGACTTGAAGAATTGGAAAAACAAGACGGAGAAATGTGGAGAGAAGCAAAAAAACACATTGTAATGGCACTGATCGGAGCAGTAATTGGATATTGCTTAAGTCAGGTTGGATTGTAAAGGAGAAAAAATATGAATGAGTTATTTCAACAGAATAAAGTATTATTTTTAGCAGTAGTCACAATTGTGATCGCTGCTTTTTTAGTTAAAGTGATCATTGGATATATCAAGCAGAAAGGATTGGAAGGTATTCGCTACGATGTGTACAAGCTTTTCCTGGAAGCGGAGCACACATTTATTGCAAGTGGGCAGGGTGAACAGAAACTAAATTATGTTATCCATCTCGCAAGATCTATGTTGCCACCAGTTGCACAATTATTTATTACAGACGAGGTGTTAAGAGCTGCTATTCAACTATGGTTCGATGGTATTAAAGATCTGCTTGACGATGGAAAGCTAAACGATTCAATCAAAAAGGAAGGAGAATGATCATATGGCTAAAATTACAAAAAACTGTATCAATCTTGTGAAAGAATTTGAAGGATGCCGACTTAAAGCTTATCAGGATGAGGTAGGTGTATGGACGGTCGGATATGGTATTACAAACTCCGACAAATCAATTACAAAGGTAACAATTGAAAAGGGGCTCGTGATTACACAAAAGACAGCAGATCTATGGCTTGAAAGAGCACTTACAAAAAAATATCTGCCACTGGTTGCTAAGTACAATAAAAAGTATAACTGGAGTCAAAATCAAATTGATGCACTTGTAAGCTTTTGCTACAACATTGGATCTATAAGCGGATTAACTGCAAACGGCACAAGATCTAACAAAGTAATCGCAGAAAAAATGTTAGAATACAATAAAGCAGGTGGGAAGGTTTATAAAGGTCTGACAAGAAGAAGGAAGGCGGAGCGTGCACTTTTCATTAAGAAGAGCACGTACGCAAAAGTTTGTACAAAAACTGATCCACTTACAATTAGATGTGCTGCAAATGCATCTGCAAAAAAAGTTGGAAAAATTCCAAAAGGTACAAAAGTAAATGTTGTAAAAAAGGGATCAGTATGGACAAAAGTGAACTATAAAAATGTTACTGGATACGTTGCGACAAAGTATCTTAAATATTAAATTACATATCTGAAATGGCACGACTGGGGGATTTTCCCCAGTCTTTTTTATTATAAAAGGGGGTATTATTCTGTAATAAAAGAGGGTGCTTTTTTGCATAAAAAGGGGGTATTATTCTGTAACAAAAGGGGGTATTTTCTTACATAAAAAGGGGGTATTTTCCTGTAATAAAAGAGGGTATTTTCTTACATAAAATCAAAAAACAAAAAATACCCCCTTTTATTACAGATTGATACATTAAAAAGCTTGATTTTATGCGGATTTCAAGAGTTTTAATGTGTCGTAGTTGAACCGAAATACTGCAGTTACAGGTTCATAGCTCGTCCATCCTTAAAAGGGCGAAAAAATAAACGAATTTAGAGAGAAAAAGAAAAGCCAGATCATGACTTGTTGCGACAGGATGATATGCCAGTAGGAGATCCAAAACAACAAAGAAATATCAAGAAAAAGCTGGTTTGATGTCGATGATGACAGAATTTGCAGAAAAACGGAAATAGAAAGAAAATTCGCCACCACTTTCGCCACCAAAACGATATTGGAACATGAATTATATACGCATATTTTGAAGAAATATGTTACAAAAACGGCATAAAACCGTTAAAATGAAAGAAAAGAAATTATAAAATTGCCCTCTCAAGGTCGAATCACGAGTTCGATTCTCGTTGGAGTCATAAGCTACAAACCTAGCAAATACGCGGTTTGTAGCTTTTTTCATTTTTACAGAAAAAACTTCGCCACCAAACTTCGCCACCAAAATTTATTTTTCGTTCCCTGTCTTAAAAATAATATCTTCAAAAGCATCCAAAGATTGCTGCTTTCGATCGCCATGAATATGTGCATATTTCTGCAAAAAAGTGGCAGGAGTGTTCCCCATGATTTCAGATAAAACCTTATCAGATTCCCCACGTTCGTAATTAGTCGTTGCGAATGTGTGTCTGCAATCGTACAGAGTAATCACGGGCAAGGTTTCATTATGATTTGCATTATAACGCTTTTCAGTTCTGGTAAACATTCGATACAAGTGATCAGGACGGACAGGAGTACCAATTTCAGTGTTAAAAAGAAAATCATTGTCAAACCGATCAGGATATTTTAACCTCATTTCTTTCTTCCAGAGTAGCTTTTTCTTGACAGCCTTATTGAGAGTATCAGGGATATAAACAGATCTGAAAGAATTAGAACTCTTCATATTGTCTTCAAGAACCCCGTATTTGTTTAAAGTTCGATGCATATAAAAGCATTGACGATCAGGATCATAATCGCTTTCTGCAAGACCACATGTCTCACTCGGACGAGGACCGAGAAGAATCTGGCAGCAGAACATGGCATAATAATGTGATGCTTTTGCTTCCATGGAACTTAAAAAGATAGAAATCTGTTCGTCAGACCATGTCTGTTTGACTACGTATGCCACCTTATTTCGTTTTATTCCAATCATTGGATTATCTTTACCATTAATCAATTTTAATGGAGATACGGCAAAGTTAAATACATCACAGAGGATATTAAGGTTTTTGTTTACAGTTTCAGCTCCGTATTTATGTTTTCTTGGATTATTTCCATTTTCTAAACTTTTCTTAAAATTTAAAATATGCCTTGATTCGATTCCAGAAATCGGAACATCTTCGAAGACAGGAAAGATATATCTGTCTAAATATCCGCGATAAGTTCGATAAGTTTCATCTGCGTAAGTTTTTTTATTCGCCTCTAACCAAAGATCAGCAACTTTACCGAAATATTCCTCTGATTGCTTTTTCACCTTTTCTTCTTTTACTTCCTTTTTAATTTGAAGAGTAAGTTTAGCATCGTCCTGTTTAGCTTCCTTTTTGTTCGATCTGCGAGGACCAGATACTTTGCGTTTCAAAAGCGGATGCCATTGGACGGCACAATAACTTTTTTTGATTTTTCCTGTTTTTTTACTTGTATAAGTTTTAGTAATTACAGACATATATGATCATCCTTTCTTTAAATATACTATTTGATTGTTTTAAAATACGAAACATATGTTCGATTGCTAGGTAAAAAATAAAAAGCTAAAGAAATTTAAGCTTTACAAGTTCAGGGATCACGTTTAAATAAGCAGCGATCTGATCTACTGTCATTCCCTGGTATTCAATTAACTCTTCATCCGGAATAAGGAGTTCCGCAGCAAATTTATTTGCCTCAATTTCAAATGTGTTTTTGCTGTACATGGTATAATTCCGGACAAAGCTACAATTTATTTTTGGATGCTGGATAGCATGGCCAAGTTCATGTGCTGCAACGATCCGATGTATCCGATCATCTTCGATATCAGCATTTAAAAATATACACTTCGACCGCTGTAAATACATATAGCATCCCAAACGATGACCTAGTGGCACATCAAAACGTTCGATTTCCAGATAATCCATTAATTCATAGGGATCAGAAGAGCTGTATTTCTTTTTTAACTTCCTTATGTTTTCTTTTATTTTCGTATTCAGGTAAACCACTTCCTTAGTTTGTCAGACTCTGACAAAATAAAATTAGTTGAAAATTCCTAAGTATTTGTTTATAATATACTTAGCAAAGAGGTCGGCGCGATAGATGGAGCAAACCAATCTAACCCGACGAAAAACTTTCTTAGATAGTCGTTCTATTCTTTCCAGGAGACAGGACGACTATTTTTTTAATGCATAAGAACATAATGCAATATTTGACAACCTTTATTTTTGATTATATTTACGGCACGGGTTGAAAATTATCTTTTCCACTTGCATCTTGTCAGACTCTGACAAAATCATTTTGTATAAAAATATATAACATCAAAGTTCATAATTAAGCATTTCATAAAATGTGTTTTCTGAAATAATGTCAATATCTTGTCCGGATAATTTTAACTTTTCAGCCTTCTTTTGTTTGCTACTTTTTCCATCTTTAATAGTAGGACAGTAATCATTGTTACCGAGAATAAGATAATTTGTTTTTTTAGTAACAGAATTAGCTACAATACCGCCAAGATCTACGACAAGTTGCATAGCATCTTTTCTTTGAAGATTTTCAAGCTTTCCTGTAAAGCAACAAACTTTTCGGTACAATGGATGTAAGGTATTAAAGTTTTCATTGGATGTTGTAATTGAATTGACATCTAATGTTTTGCGCTTTCTTTTTAAAGAAAGTTTAAAATTATCCAATGATTCAAATTGTTCTAACATTGAATCATGTAATCTTTCAAATAATTTATTCGTGGTCTCACAATCAGAAAGAGCACGATGAGCCGCAGAAGAAGTATCTATTTTATAGAACTCTACCATGTCAGAAAGTCTATGATGAGGAAGCTCTTTATGTAAACGACGACATAATCTTAAGGTATCAATAAAATCATTGGTCAATTTATAATCACAATAATCCAAAAGATTATCGTATAAAAAATTGATATCAAAGTTGACGTTATGACCTACTAAAATATCATCGGAAATAAAATTGACAAAATTATCTAACACATCTTTAACTTCTGGTGCAGTATCTAACATTTCATTTGTGATATGCGTAAGCTTAGAAATGTAATCATCAACATAATAATATTTGTGCCCATCATCATCAGATAAAAAATCACAGTCGTCATATTCTTCGTCATATTCAATTACTGGAGGTTTTACTAGGGAAGAAAAAGTTGATTCAATAGAATTATTAACAACTTTAATAGCTGCGATTTCAATTATTGAATCAAAATTTGGATCTAAACCAGTAGTTTCGATATCAATTACAGTATAATTTTGAGGAAAATCTAAAAGACTATTTCCTTTATTTCGCTTTGAACTTAAGAGTTTTTCACTTTCGACAGAAATAGAGCCAGTTTCTTGATTAAATGAAATAGTTATTGGCATAATATCAATCCTCCTATTCTTTGTCAGACTTTGACAAAATTATTTTTTATATTTTTTAGGTGTATACTTTTCTTTATTTTTCTTTTTTATCCGACGTAATGCCATATCAAGAGCATCCATAAGAAGCTCGGCATCATCATCTGTAACTTCAATCCCGTTATAATTTAACTCGCCGCTTTCGTTGTTATCTATCTGATCTTTTAGCATGTCTAGGGTTTTGGCTATGTTGCGATTATCTTTATATGTCAGTTCTGAATGATCGCGTTTGTCTGAGTTTCCAAGGATGTAATCTATGGAAACGTTGAAAAAATCAGCAATCTTCTTTAATATTTCCGCATCAGGCTGACGAAGTTCTCGCTCATACATGCCGACGCTGCTCGTCGATATTCCTAACTTTGCGGCAAGATCTTTCTGTTTTAAATTTTGCTCTAACCTTAATTTTCTAATTCTTTTTCCAAACATACATATACCTTCATTTGTTTTTTTAATTATAATACCACACAAATTGTGATAAAAGATAAAAACACACAAATTGTGATAAAATACTTGACATAATTATAAACGTGTTATATTATAAAATCACAATATGTGATAGAAACGAGGTGATAAGTTGAATTGGATGTACGAATTTCGCAAAGAAAAAGGAATGTCTGCAAATGAAATAGCAAACGAAATAGGTGTATCTACTTCTTATTATGAAAAGATAGAAAATGGACATCGAAATCCTAGCTATAATTTTATTAAGAAATTTTTATACAAATATCCTGATGCAAATATTAAACAGATTTTTTTTACTTTTAAATAACACATATTGTGATATATAAATAATAATAACACAAAAGTAATAAAGTACCAGTAAACAACACTACCGATTTTCACCGAAAACCAGTAGTAACAGTACCAGGAGGTGAAAAAATAGAATGAGACCAATTATTATATTCTGGATCGTTGGAATAATAATAGGATTTGTAGTCACTGGATATGGTGCAGTAAAGGCAATAAAGAGCAATTTCAAAGACTTAAATGCCATCATTTGGTGCTGGGTAGGAGTTGAAATAGTTAGTGCTATTTGTATTATAACTTTGAAATTGCTATAAACGTCGCTATTGATAAAAAAGAATTTTTAAATAAGATGCTCTAATATTTCACGAAGTGTATGTACTTTACGTTCATCATTTTCCAAGATATGAGAGCTTGGTCTAGTAACAGGAATATGAATGTAGTTTTTGACATTTAATTTAAATGTTTCGCAATAATGCTTGTCTGAAGAATAAGCAATAGTAAATGATAATTCATCACAAGGAAGTTTTGTTACATCATATTCTAACATTTTAGATTGACCAGGAGCTAATGTAATCCCTTTTACATAGTCAAATTGTTCATTGATAGCATTTGAAGTTTTACTTTGTTTCGTTTTTTTCAAAATAGGATCGTATTGGAAGTCATTGATATAAGCTGGAGTATTTCCAAAGTTTTTTATAACAAAAAAGCTGGTCTGCTCGCAAAGGGTAATTGATTCAACATAAATGGAAATATACGGTCTGGATGATGCTTCAATCATTTTGTTATTTTGGCGTAATGATTTTATAGAAATTACAATTGCAACAACACTTGGAATCAACGAAGCAATAATACTAATAATATTGATGATGTCAGATTTTGATAAAGAGTTTATGAAATGTAACATGATGGAATTTCCTTTCTAAAAATATATGTAATGGTTCTATAGGTTGATTATAAGAGACAAAGTAAAAATAAACAAGGAATGATTAGGAGGTGAAAAAAATGCAAGGAATGTATTTGGAACAGAGAGTTGAACAGCTCGAAAGAGAAATCAGAGAATTGAAAGAGCAAAAGAAAAATGAACAGTATCTCTCTCCAAAAGAATTTGCCGAGAAAATGAGCTGTTCCCAGTCATTTGTAACAAAGATGGTAAAGAGCGGCGAGATTCAGGCTTTGCGAATGGGCAAGCTGATCAGAATCCCAATGAGCCAATTTGAAGAAAAAGAAGGGATAGAACCATCCTGGAAAGATATCGTATTTAAAGGAGCGTGAAAAAGATGAAACAGAAAAACATATCACTCTACGCATTAGCAAAACGACATGCAAGCACACATGCAATTGATAAATGCGCGCTATATCAACAACTAAGAGACAAATCAGATACATACGGCATCCTGAGAGATAAGATTGATACATTCGCAGAAAACCTTGAGATGCATTCAGATCCACAGTATGCGCAGACTATAAAAATGGAATTGCTACAGCAACTTAAAAACGAGATTAATCGGTTAAAAATACGCAAGATTTTGTAGACGGTAAAAACTTCTGATGATTTACAGAGCTCTGTAAATCATCAGAAGAGCAAAAGGAGACTAACTATGAAAAACATTTATCAGGCTGCAAGAGAAGCAGCAGGAATGACGCAGGAACGTGCAGCAGAGCTGATTGGGCTGTCAGTTGAGAGTATTCGAAGCTATGAAACAGAAAAGAGAATCCCGGCAGATGAAACAGTGATCAAGATGGCAGAGATCTACGGTGGAGCAAATTACTTGGCGTATCAACATTTGAAGCATAAGACAATGCTGGGCAATGCGATCTTACCAGATGTGTCAGAGGTTCCGCTGTCACAGGCAGCTCTTCAGATGATTCATGAAATGAACGATTTTATCCAATGCGAGCCGGATATTATCAAGATCACGATGGATGGAGTGATTGATTCAAACGAAGAATTTGCATGGATGGATATCATCCAGAAATGTCAGAGGCTTTGCAGAGCGGTGCTCACATTACAATATTCGAGAAAAGAAGGTGAAGAGAGTAAAGAAGTATAGAGAGTAGCAGAAACAAGAAAATAGTTTATAACAGATGGTTCTTTGAAGTAACCAGATAAAGCAGAATGACTATCACTAGATAGGACCCGACAATTCCCTAAATTAATAATATGAACTTTTTTAGTAACAAAGAAACCCCATTAGTGTTATTTAACATATCAATTGAATATAACTGGTTGCTTCAAAGAGTCATCTGTTAAGGAAAAAACTAGGAGGAATAAGAATGACAGAAGAAAAATACAAGGAATTCCAAAAAAAGATAGTAAAGGCGGTAGAAAATGGATCACCTACTGGAATGACGAAAAATATCCAGGAAATTGCATTTGATTATGCAGAGATGATAAATGAGGTTGTCTCGCCATTGAATCCATTGTCTGCCCCGATCGTAGCTGCTGCACTTGGGTACATACGAGGTACAGTTCTGGAAGCTTTGGATAGTGAACAGAGAGAAGCAGCGCAAATTATTGAAATGCTTTTAAAATCAACTATAAGAGCAGAAAAGGTTGATATCAAATAAAAAAGGCACCCATACGAGTGCCTGGTACGTGAAAAAATTTCACGATGTACATTTTTAGAGCTAATAACAGTGTACCATTATCGTTAAATTTTTTCAAGGGGTGTTTATGAAACGTACTTACAGAGATGGAATAACAGATTTTACAGAACCGTTTTGGGATAACTTGTGTTCGAAATGTTCAAAAAGATTCTGGAGCGTCACACTTGACTGTGTTTGCCCAAAATGTGGAAGTGAAGAGCTTTATATCCTGAACGAAACGAAACACCTGAAACACGATAGAGAAGAACTCGAAAGATTTCATAAGAAGATAATGGAGGAAAAAAGAAGATGAAGACAATAACAATAATGAATTACAAAGGCGGCGTTGGTAAAACGGCTACAGCGGTAAATCTTGCTTACAATTTATCAGAAAAAGGGTATAAAACTCTTCTGATCGACTGCGATCCGCAAGGAAATGCAAGCTATTTTTATGGAAAATATGACGAAAAGAAGAAAAGTTTAACCGGAGTGCTACAAGGTAAATATACGTTGGGTGCCGCAATCAGGAGAACGAAGTTTAAGAATTTAGACATCGTTCAGGCAGATCGTCGTCTAGAATTTGTTAAGATCTACAGTCCGATTGAACTGAAAGACCAGATTTATCAATTGGGTGAAAATCGATACGATTATGTGATTTTAGATTGTCACCCAACATTTGAATTATATACAAAAATTGCATTGGTGGCAGCAGATCTTTGCGTGGTTCCAGTGAAACTCGATCAGAACAGCATCAATGGACTTGCTTTTTTTGACGAGCACTTTCAAGACATATTAGATCTTGCTCCAAACTGTGAGTATAAAGTATTAATTACACTTTGGAAGCCAACAAAAGCTAATAAAATTGGATTAATTGATTTGGTAAATAGACACCAGTATCCGATATTTAAGAGTCTTATTCGGGATTGTGCATCTGTAAATTATTCTACATACCGCAGAATGCCGCTAAGAAAATGCAGAAGTACAAAGAATGCATGCCTTGACTACAATGATTTCACGGATGAATTGATTCAGGAGGTGCAGTAAATGGATATGAATGACATTTTAAAAAGCATCGGGCAGAAACAGCCACAAGAGAAAAAGAAGTCAGCTCCACGAATCCAGATGATCCATTATACCAAGTTAAAACCTAGTCCGGATAACTTTTATGACACAGAAGGAATTGAAAAACTTGCCGCAGCAATCAGGATCGCAGGAGAAATCAAGAATCCGCTGCGTGTTCGAAAAGCAGATATAGACGAATACGAAGTAAATGAGGGCCATCGCAGGAGATTAGCAACAATCTACAACGTAGAAGAAATGGGGATGAATGAATTTGAATTTGTTCCGTGTGTTGTGGAAGACACGACGAGTACGATTGGAAAGTTGAATCTGATCTTAAGTAATTCCACACAGCGAGAGCGTACGGAATACGAGAAGATGCAGGAAACAGCAAAGCTTAGAATTTTATTAGAGCAGTACGCAAAAGAAAATGAGACAAAGATATCATCGACGGACATGAGAAAGATGATATCAACAATTTTAGGCGTTTCAGGAACGAAAGTCGCACAACTGGAGAGTATTAACAGGAATCTTGTGGACGAAGCAAAAGAACAGTTTAAGGATGGAAGTATGCCAGTATCTGTTGCAAATGAAATGGCAGGACTACCGGAAGAGATACAGAGAGATCTATCAAAGCAGGAAGATATCAAATTATCTCAGGTAAAGGAGATTAAGGAAGATTCCAAAGAAAATGCAAAGATAATGTGTAAGTATGATAATTCAAAGAGATGTCATACGAAGATGATCCAGAGACAACAGGAACATTTATATACAAATGGACCATGTTCTGGTTGTTGTAGATTGTGTGATCATGCACATGGTTGCCGCTATCGATGCGAAAATAGTCTAACTGAATATGAAACAAAACAACAACCTCAGGAGGTAGCAAAGTGTGCTTATAATTCAAAATATGAGTGTAACATAGATGAGATTATAGAGAAATACAAGGTAGGAAGAAATACTGCAGAGTGTCCAGGATGTTGTAAATTATGCGGATATACATTTGAATGCGAGCATGTTTGTGAGAATGTATTAGAAAATAAATCTATAACAGAGAGTAATTTGGAGAGCGTAACGTTTACATTCCAAGATGTAAAAGCAACTCTTGGATATGTAAAACAACAGATTCCAGAAACAAAGATAAATGATAAAGAAACAATTACTAGATTAAAGGTAATGTCTGAAGCATTGAAAAAATACTTAAACGATATGACAGAAAGGGTTGAATACAATGGCAAATAGACGCATGGTGAACATAAGAGTTATAGACAGCGATAAGTTTCTGGAGCTTCCACTATCGTCACAGGCTTTATACTTTCATTTGTTAATGAGAGCAGATGATGATGGATTCATTAACAATCCTAAGAGGATACAGAGAATGATTGGTGGCAGTGAAGATGATTTTAAACTTTTATTAGCGAAACAATACATAATCAGTTTTGACAGCGGTGTGATCGTAATAAAACACTGGAAAATGCACAATTATATCAAAAAAGACCGGTACCAGGAGACGGAATGCAGAATTGAGAAGAGCATGTTATACGAAGAAAATAAGACGTATACACTGGAAAAACCGCCATGTATCCAAGATGGAGACATTTTGGAACCAGAACGGAACCACAGGTTAGGTAAGGTTAGTTTAGAGTTAAATAAGGGTAGTATAGATAATAATATACTGCCGGAGCAAGCCGGGCAGCAGTCGCAGGAGCAACAACAAATTTTGGAGAACGATAGCAATGAGTCAACACAGCTCTATCAGGGAGTAAGAGAATATCATATGCCACTTAAGGATGGCAGTGATTACGTGATTACTGAGAACGACGTGTTGGAATACAAGCAACTCTATCCAGAACTTGACATTGACGAAGAACTACGACAAATGATCGCATGGCTAAAAAGCAACAAACAACGACAGAAAACAAAACGTGGAATGCCTAGATTTATGAATGGTTGGTTAAATAAATCTTATGTGCAGTTTGTCAAAGAACCGAAGGCAAGGGCAAATGTACCGAAGCAACAGATACAACACAATTTTACGCAGCGTGATTATGATTTTGACGACTTAGAGCAACAGCTTCTGAGAAAACAGCAGGAGGGTATGTAACATGGCAGGCAAGAAGTATACATCTGGTAAACCAGTAAGATTAAATCCAATTAGCTTTGAAATGATAGAAGAAAAGGTCAAACATATCAGACCTGGAAGAAAAATAACAATTTGGGTGCCAAAGAAAAAGACAAACGAAGACAAAGAAGAGTTTCGTGTTGTTCAAGGAAAAGTAGTAAGAGTGTATGACAGTATGATCCATGTGAGAGTAAAAGCTACGAAGCGGAACTCATACAACGAATGTTTTTTGAAAGTTGATTTGTACCGATGGAGATTTGATGTCAGATAAACAAAAAAAGAGACAAGAACCCCGACTAAAAAGTTCAATGCCTCACTGACATTATAACACATTCAGGAGGTAATGAGCAATTGGAAAAGGAAATTGATTTTGAAAAAGCAAGGACATACTTGAAAAAAATCAAGTGGATGGACGATAGAATTGATGCACTCATTGAAGACAAAAAGAGCTACATCGAACTGGCAACGAAGACGACATCAAACCTGGATGGTAATGGTGTACATTCTTCTGGTTGCCAAGATAAAATGGCGGAGATTGTTGCCAAAATAGCGGATATTGAAAATGAAATAGCAGCACGAATTGATCGATTAGTTGATTATAAGAATTATATATCAAAGATAATTGATCAGGTTCCAGATACAGAGTGCCAGAAAATATTATGTCTGAAATTTGCAAGATACATGACAATGGACAGGATTGCGGAAGTTATGACAATGGACAGAAGTAGTGTCTACCGTAAATATAACAAAGGGATCAGAGCAGTACAGGAGATTTTGTCAGAGTTTGATAAAGAAAAACAGTGATGAAGAATGATCTGACGGCTTAGATCTCTGCCTGATATAACATGTAAATTATTTGTTGTTCTGCCAATCGGTGCTATATGTTGGATTCGGGCAGAGATCCAAGCCGTCAGGCTTGACACTGGATGTTTTATATACCACACGAGACAATTAAATAAAGATCCAGTTGCAATATAACTCATAAGAAACGCAAAAACTAATGCAGGAAATGCCCGGCTTCGGTCGGGCAGAAAGGAGCAATATGCCGAAAAGACAGTTTACAGAAGAATTTAAAAAGAAAACGATAAAGAACATGATCCGATGCAAATTAACAACAAAAGAAGCAGCCAAGAAGGCAAAAGTGACAGAAACAGCAATCGGATACTGGGAAGATAGATATTATTACGAGGTAATAAAAGAATTGGCAGACGAAAAGCGACAACGAAAACGGAATGCAGCACAAAATAGAAAAGTAGTTTGGCACCAGGTGAATAGTATCGCTGGGTATTGGAGGTAAGAATATGAGAATATATTCAAACGATAAAAGAGGACAAAATACACTTGATCGAATGAAAATAACGATAAGCATGCCAGGGAATGAAAAGTTTGGAATAATTTCACGTTTTGAAAAGCCGACCGTATATAACGCTCCATATCCTTATGACCATGAATTTTGTGAAGCACAGATAGACTTTGAAGATTCATATGAAATTGAGATGATGATTGAAGCATTGCGGAAGCTACACGAGGCAGTAGTAGCAAATGCTGGTAAATTTGTAATATCAGATGAAAAACTGCAAAAATACCTTAAAAGTGAGGAAAAATAATGGATGATAAGAAAAAACAATTGCTGAATAAGCTGAAGGCATTGGCAGAGCGTGGTGTTGGTGGAGAAAAAGAAACGGCACAACGCAAATTAAAAGAGTTAATGAAAAAGTATGGCGTTGAAGAAGTTGATTTATCAGATGAAAAAAAGGAAAACTTTAAATTTAAATATAAGAATAAATTTGAAAAACAGTTGATTCTGCAAATAGCGAATAAGACTTTTGGAGATGAGTGGTTTAATAGGATATACACTTATTCCAGAGGAATAGGCAAAAGATCTATTATTCTGATAGAATGTACGAAATTTGAAGAAACACAGATAAGAATTGAATATGAATTTTACAAAGAACTATGGAAAGAAGAAGTAGAATTTCTCTTTAAAGTATTTATCCAGAAACATAATATTTTTGATCCAAACGGCAGCAGTAAAGATGATACGACTGAACATAAGTACTCGGAAAAAGAATTAAGAAGAATGGCGATGATGGAAATGTTGTTACAAGATAAGACAATGATGAAAATGCTAGAGGTGGAAT
>ENA-ORTF01000690-ORTF01000690.1-human-gut-metagenome-genome-assembly--contig:-NODE-690-length-43966-cov-11.274692_pt1 | contig 43966 bp, 74 predicted proteins | sample MGYA00241908_ERZ509180 | MGnify/ENA primary metagenome ERZ509180 (study PRJEB26280, sample SAMEA2338814) | human gut metagenome | biome: human gut; feature: human-associated habitat; material: faeces... | reverse complement strand
CGATATCCAACGATATCCCCTCGATATCCAACGATATCCCTAAACCTAAACCTAAACCTAAACCTAAACCTAAACCCCCCCTTATATCCCCCCCTACGGAAAAAATGTTCGAGGAGTTTTGGGGGGAATATATTCCAGTTAAAGCCGACGGCAAAGCCGTCTGCAAGGGCAGTAAACTTGTTGCCAAGAAAAGTTTTGAGAAAGCCATTAAGGCAGGGGCTAACCCTGATGATATGCGCTCAGGGTTAAAAAAATACCTGTCCTATTGTGCCCAAAATAATCTACTCACCTGCTCAGTTTCTACGTTTCTGAATCAGCAACGATGGAAAGACGATTATGGTGGGGATGACTCCCCCGAGCTGCCTTTCCCCTCAAAAAATGAGGATTTGGAAAAGCAGGCTAAACTTGCGGAGCTTGCCAAAGAGAGGATATACAGGCAGGCACTTCAAAAATTTGGGAAAACGTAAAATGTAGTTGACAACGTGCCCAGTTCGTTTTAAACTTGTGACGAAAGGAGAAAAACCATGACAAGTTCAATAATTTCAGTTTCGGTAAAATCTGGTAAGTGTTTTGCTTATCCTGATTTTCACTCGGCTGTACAGAGGGGCTGCCCCGGTGATTTAATTCTGGAAGATTCCCAAGTTTATCCTATCCCTGATTATCAGGCTTTGGATGAACTCCAGAAGCAAATTGCTGGTTGTCGTGAATATTCTGAGCGCCGAAAAGTGTTGGAGGTTAGACTGAAAGACTTGATTAGGCAAACGTTAAAATTCGAGGAAAGGTTGGCTCGAGATGGAAGCTATTAAAGACGAAAAATTTTGGCAAGATTATCAAAAGTTGGTGGATGGGATTGAATCTATCACCAAAAATAAAAAATCATTTGGCTATAGCTATGCTGATTTGACAGCTGTTTATGATGAAGTTAAGCCGAAAATCAAAGAGAATAATTTTATTTTGGTTCAGGCTCCAGTTCAAGAAAATGGAGTTATGCGCCGTCGTAATTCCGGTGTCCCGGTGTCTAAGAATAAACAGGGGGAAGTCTCTTTGACCGCTTGTATCGACTGGGAAATTCCTGTTTATTCGTTGATTACTCAACTGGTTCATATCCCTAGTGGAAAATCAATAGAGTGTGCCCTACCGTTGGTTGTTGATGATATAGACCCGCAGGCGTTGGGGAGCTCTTTAACGTATATGCGCCGGTATTCTCTGTTTGTTTTGCTGGGGATTACTACGGAGGATGATGACGGATTACAGGCTTCGGCTAGTGCTAAATTTAAGCAAAATACTGCTGAGGTTTTTAAACCTCTGCCGGATGATTTTCAACAAGCTTATGCTTTTTTGACGTCTTGCGAACCTGAAACACGTCGTCGGTATTATGGGGTTGTGAAAAACCACCAATCCTTTGATAATAACCAAAAATCTGCCCTTGTAAAAATTATTTACCCAAAGGCGTAAATTTTTGTTGACATATAGAAAATCATAATATATATTATGTTTGTAAACGACGAAAGGATGATTTTAATGAGTTTTGCAATCGATATAGAGACTATTCCAGACTTAAGCATGGTCGATTTATTGCCTCCTGTATCTGCTTCAAGAACGTTAAAAGACCCTGCAAAAATAGCGGCTGATATTGAGGAGAAAGCTCGTAAGCAAAAAGAAGCTATGAGTTTAGACCCTTTATTTGCTAAAATTATTTGCATTGGCGTTTACAATCCCCATGAAAAAATAGCCCTTATGGGTGAAGAAAACCAGATTTTAAAAGATTTCTGGAACGTCGTAGGGAAACACGCTCAAATCATCACTTTTAATGGAAGACGTTTTGATTTAGATGTTATTTTGAAGCGTGGAGTAAAACACGGAATCGGAAATTTTTTCTTAGACAGGTTTCTCCGCGATAGGGGTAAATCTGGTAGGGTCATCGATATCATGGATGATTTTTGCCTCTACGGGGAATTTCGCTCTCTCGATACTCTTTCTAAAGTTTATCTCGGTAAGCAAAAAAAAGAGATAGATTTTAAGCTCTTCCCGGAGCTCTTGGAAAGTGAGGAGGGGAGGAATAAAATAGCTGATTATTGTCTATATGACGCTCAGCTAACTTATGAATTAGCTCAAAAGCTAGGATATTGTATAAACGAATATTGAAAGGATTTTTTTATGAAAAAAGAAAATGAAATTTTGGAAAAGGTTGATAATTTTACCAAAGATTTTGATGAAAGCTTGGTTTGTCTAAAAGTTGATGTTGATGAAAAACACCATCGTGTGTTAGTTAAGGGTGAAGCTACCCCAGCTTTTATTGCTGAATGTATTCATGAACTTATGAAAAATAATCCGGGAATTGTTAAGGCTTTGATGTTGAAAGCTGTAGAAGATTCTCCCTTGTGCAAGGCTCTTGATATGATGGACGATAAGGATGAGGATGAAAATAGTTCCGAGGATGAGGAAAGCGATTCTCTGGATGAACTGACTACTACGTTGAAAGAAGTTAATTCAAAGCTCGGAAAAATTATGAGCAAAAAAACTATTCACTAAGATTTTTATCTGGTGACTGAATTTTTGAAACTTATTTTTTAAGGAAATTTTTAAAATGGAAGAGAAAGAAGAATATAAACTGGTTGAGTTTGCCACCGAGGAAGAAAATAATGCTTTTATGAAAAAAGCTATTGAGGGGCTCGGTAGTTGTGTTTTAGCGGTTCAAAATGTTACTGATGGGAAAGAGGGGCTTGCTCTTTCTGTGCACTGCTCTGCGATGACCCTTATTCATGTTATGAGTATCATCATGAGGGATTATCCAGAAGTTTATCAAATGGCAAAATTGATGAATAAATTGGAAGATAAGTCCGATGAATAATGACAACCGTGGTGTATTGTTTGTTAATAATTCAAGAACTTCGACTAAACAACCTAACTTTAAGGGTACCGCTATTATTGGCGGTACCCGCTATAAAGTCTCTGTTTGGGAGAATATGGCGAAAAGTGGAGCTACTTATTATAATTTAGCTTTTTCTCTGGATGAGAAAGGCTCACCTCAAGATATTCCTGACGGTGAAGTTATCCCATTTTAGAGGGGGGAATATGGTTTTTTCAAAATTATTAATATTAGTAGTAAGTTTTGCGTATGGTGTTTTTGTCTATAAAGTATATCGGAAGTTTTTCCGGGAAGCTGAATTAGATGAAGCGGTCGAAAATGTGAAAGACTGGGAGCTAAGGCAAGATATTGCTAGAATGGTTAAACGAGTAAAAAAAATAAAAGGGGATAAAAATGTTTGAAGATGAATACGGAGATTTTTCTCTGAAAAAATTTTTAATTGTGGTAGGATTAATTACAGGTTTTTTTGTGATTGTGTTTAGTGCTGGTAGTATTTTCGAGACGAATGGCTCAAATACTTATCAAGTTAAACAAGCAGCATTTACTGGGGAATTATCTGTCAGGGATGAGCCGGGAATGTATATGCAAAATTTTGCGACTATTACTACCTATATTCGAGCCGGGCAAATCGATTTTGAAGAGGTTACAACGATGTCCGATGGTGCTAAGGTTACCTTTCCAGGAAGCGTTAAGTTTCGCCTCCCTAGCGATGAAAAAACCCGCTTAAAATTGCATAAAGACTTTGGGTCATATAATAACGTGGTTGAAAATCTTATTAAGAAAAATACAATTGATGTTTTATCTAATAAGACAGCGCCGATGTTTACTGCTTCGGACACATACTCAGCCCGTAAGCCTGAAATTGCTCGTATTCTGGAGGGGCAATTACAAAATGGGGCTTACGATGTTTATTATGAAGATGTAAAAATGCCAGATGGGACTAAATATAGATTAGCCCGTGTCCGTATGGACGAAAATGGTAATCCGAAAATTATCGGAAAAAATCTTTTGAACGAGTATGGAATTGAGATTTTGCAGGTAGTGATGGGAGACCCAAGACCGGAAGAAAAAATCTTGAAAATTATTGACGCTCAGAAAGAAGCTGAACAAAAAGCGGTACTTGCCCGCTCTCAGGCTGAAAAGGCTCGTCAAGATACTATTACTATTACCGAGCAGGGTAAAGCTGATGTTGCTAAGGCAGAGGCAGAAGCTAAAGCGAAAGCCATTGTAGAAACAACAGAAGCCGCTAAAAATCGGGATGTATCTAAACTTAATGCTGAAAAAGCAGAGTATGACGCTAAAAAGATTTTAGCAGAGGGTAAGGCTCAGGCAGAAGCTAACCGTTTAAAGGTTTCTGCTGGATTAACCCCGCAAGAAAAAGCGGAGTGGGAATATAAGACTAAAGTCGGTATTGCTCAGGCAGTTGCTTCTGTTCAATTCCCAGCTAGTATGATTGTAGCCGGTGGTTCGAATGGAGGTTCAGCTAATCCGTTTGACGCAATCGGTTTGCAATCTCTCTATAACTTGTCAAATCAGATGGCGCAGTAATGTATTGTAAAGACTTAGCTAATTTGAAAGAGGTTTTTAGAGCCCAATTCGAAAAGGCTAAGTCTTTATTATTATCTGGAAAGAGTGTCGACATTGACGTAAAGGAGCATTTTTATAAAAGGACTAATGCTCAAAATGCTTATTACTGGGTATTTAATACGGAATTAGCGAGTTTTTTAAACGATTCAGGTTGTACCTATGGAGACCATCACATTCCTTATTCTCCCGGATTGATTCATCTTATTAATAAGGCTATCTTTCATATCGAAACTACTACGAAAATGTCCGTAGGAGAGTTTATCGAGTATATGGATAGATTATTTATATTTTGGGGAGAAGAAACGAATGGTACGTTTCAAATGTCAGAGCTCCCTGCTACTTATTTACGGAGAAAAGGCTATGAATTTTGATAATCATTTTTATCCAGAGTATTATCTAGCGGAAGATGATTTTAAAATTCCTGATAGTCAAGTGTGGGAGAAAAAAGTTGAAGAAGTGTTACAGCAGCTTAAAGACGACCTCTATAACCTCTCGGTTATGTCGAAAAAAAATACTGAATGAACTCGATAAATTATGGTCGTTATATGTAAGACACCGCGATAATAAATGTATGCTGTGCGGTGGATATGTTGGACAGCCTGAGAAGCTTCAAGCTCATCATTGGATAATATCCCGCGGCAAATCTTTGAAATATAGATTCGACCCAAGAAATGGCATTGCTCTTTGTTATGGCTGTCATATTCATCAAGTCCATACTAATCCTACAGTAGATATTATTAATAGGGTGCGAGAATCTGCCTTATCTAACCATATCGTAACTCTGGATGATATTGAGGAAATTGTTAATAGTTCCAGGAGCGTGAATAAAATCACTACTGTGGAGTTGCAAGAAAAGTTGGAAGATTTAAAAAATCTGTTGACATATAGATAATATTAATATATATTATGTTTGTAAATGACGAAAGGAGTGTAAAAATGAACTGGAAAATTATAATGCAAGAAGCCTTTAGTGTAATGTGGGGATTAATGATAGGATTCGCTTTTTTTACTGCCTGCTTGGTTTGGTGGGTAGCTTTGAGCGTAGAAGTTGTCCCCGCTCATTATGATTATACGGCTGATTATGCTACTACTGCCGATATGCTGGAGGATTGCGCTTGTGAGTGAATATATTCAGAAAAAGCTCCAAGAGGTTGCCAAGGCTAATGGTGTGATAGTGAGCGAAAAGTTAGAAGAAATTTCCGAAGTGAAATTTAGAAAATTTGGCGAAGATAGTTGGGAGAAATGTCCAGTTGAGCCTGATAATGTAGAAAGGTTTTGTTGCTCTCAGCTTTGTCAGAGCGAAATTCGAGGACTAGGGGCTTGTATGTGTGGATTATTCGTAAGGGGGAAAAATGACTAATACGTTATTATTAAGCTTTATCGAGCGTATTGAAAATCTGGAAGATACTCGGCGCAGTATTAGTGATGAAATTAAAAACGTTTATGATGAAGTTAAAGACGCTGGATTTGACCCTAAAACGGTTCGAGAGATTGTGAAAATAAGGTCATTGCATATTTCTGAATATAACCGCCGTACAGAGCTTCTTAGCCTTTATAAACAGGCTTTAGGTATGGAGGATAATAATGGATGATACCGCAAAAATATTTATTGAGCTGCAAAATACATTAGGGTGCTCAGCAAAGGTGCTGGCTCGATTAATTGGAAGTAATGAATGTAGTATTTATAATTTTCGGTTGGGGAAGACAAAGCCGCGCTTCCCGAAAATTATGAAGCGTGCTATTGCTTTGCAGAAATTATTAGACTACTTGTCAAATAATCCAGATTATTTAATAAATGTGTGGGATAAGTTAGATATTTCTGAATAAATTATATTGACATTCTATATAAAAGCTCCGTATCATAATAACGGGGCTTTTCTTATGGATTTATTTAAACTCAATGAAAGCTATGATTTAACCCATGTTGTCGAAGACAGTTGGGGTATAATACGCAAGCAAAATCCGATTCAAAAAGAGGAAGACCGAGAATCATATAAAGACCGGTTGTTTTGGCTTGTAAATGATGAGATAGAACGTCGTATTTTATTGTCTGGAAAAAAACGCCCCAATTATTCATCCGAAAATTTATTTATAAAAAATAAAAAACCTGTTGACATATAGAAAATCATAATATATATTATGTTTGTAAATAAACTTATATAGTAATATAAATAGTAAACATAAGGAGACATTATGAGTAATTTAGATAAGCCTGCGGTTATGGCTTTGTTGTTTGATGAGCTGTTAGAAGATTTAAATAAAAATTCATCTAAAAAAATTGAAGAAGTACAGAAAAATTTAAATGATAAGATTAAGAGTGTAGAAGAAAAGGCTAAAAATTACCTAGAAAACGTTGAAAGTTTACTTGCTGGAAAGCCCTTTACAGTTAATTTTGGCACAGTAGAATCTCCTAAAAATGAGGTAGTACATAGTGCGTTTCATAAAATCCTTAAAATTATTCAATCTATGAAGCGTAAAGAAAAAAATATTATGCTTGTGGGTGGTGCTGGTGGTGGTAAAACTCACCTTGTTAATCAAGTTGCAAAAAGTTTAGGATTGGAATTTTATCCCTTTTCTGTTGGCTTGCAAACGACAAAATCTGATTTGCTCGGGTTTATTAATGCTAATGGTGTATATATGCCATCAGTTATACGCCAAGCTTATGAAAATGGAGGTGTTTTATTGCTTGATGAGTTCGACGCTGCTCATCCGGGAGTAGTTACTATTTTGAACTCTTTACTTGCGAATGGGCATTCAAGCTTTCCAGATAAAATTGTCTCTAAACATGAAAAATTCATTTGTATTTGCGCTTGTAATACATACGGTAAAGGGGCTAATATTGATTATGTAGGCAGAAATAGGCTTGACGCTGCAACATTGGATAGATTTATTGTCGTTGATGTAGATTATGATTCTACCCTTGAAAAAATATTAACCCAACATGATATATGGTTCGAGGTTATATCTAAAATTCGCAAGAATATTAACGAACTGGGTATTAAATTAATTGTTTCTCCGCGAGCTTCTATGGATGGGGCAGACCTTTTGGAAGCGGGATTCTCGCTTAATGAGGTTTTAGAAATGACCGTATTAAAAGGCTCTGATAAAGATATTAGGGGGAAAGTTTTAAAAGGGATTAACCTTGACGAAGTTCAGAAATCGTTAAAAGCTCCTAAATATCCTGATACCCCAAAAATCGAATCTCGAAAGAATAAATCTAAAAACAACCCGGCACCTATTGACGATAAAGACGATAAAGATGATAAAGTCGATGATGAAGATATAGATTTTAAAATTTGGGTAAGTCTGGACGATTTAATGTATTATGCGTGGGCGAAAGAGTCATTTAATGGAAGATGTCTTATTTTTAATAGAGACAAACCTGTAGAGGAAGCTAAATCTAACTGGACAGTTCCATTTAATATTTGCTTCTCAAGTTCTGGTGAGTATGTGACTTACTTAAACCACGAGTATTTATTTGTTAATGAGACCGGAAAAACTTTAAAAAGTTTTGACAGGGCGAATTATTGCTCCCCCTCAATTGCTAAGAGATTCTGGGATGAATTACAAGATAAATGCGATACCTATCGCGGGGAGTGGAATATTAACTTCGAAGTTAAATATCGCGGAGAAACCCAACTTTATCGGTTTAGAAAACAGTAAGGAGATAAGATTATGGCATATTTAGAAGAATTACTTCCCGAGTTCAGAAAAGGGGCTAAGATTAGATTGAATAGTTGGCCGGAAGATAAATATATTTATCAAAAAGATGGAGAAATAAAAGAAAATAGAGGAGGTTGTTTTTATTTCGGTTACAACTATATGAATTGTGACGGTTGGGAACTCTACCAAGAGCCTATTGACTGGGATTATATCATCAAAAATAAATGCCTTTGCTGGTTTTAGGACGACGACGGAGATATGCCAGTAATTTGCGCAGGACTAATAGAGGTTGAAAGCGGGAAGTTTTCAGGATTTAGGGCTGGAAATGGTTCTTGCTGGAGAAAATGTCGCCCCGTGCGCAGAGACGAAGTAACTTTTTATGAAAGTGGAGAAGATGAGCAAAAATAAACCAGAAATTGGCGATATTTGGGAAATATATGACCCTAATGCAGGAACGTATAAAGCTATAGTTATTAATACGTCTGACTTTGTTCATCCTTATTGTATTACTGAGGATTTTCAAGGGGCATTTTTGTGGGGATATACTACCGAGACATATTTGGGTAAAAGTAAAATTGATGTAGCCCATCTTATAAGCTCTTTGTTTTTCCCAAACGGTGAACATAGTTAGGGAGAAATGAAGATGAAAAACTTTATTTATTTTTTATGGTGTCTTTTCTGCGTGGGATGGGGGTTTTTTATTACTTTAGGGTATGCATTAGGGTATAGTGAAAATTTGTTTGCAATCCTATTTATAGGCGGATTTATAAGTAGCCAGTTTGTTCATGTTATGGAGGATTGATTAAATGCCATCTTATTTTGTATCTTATGGCTTCCCTCATGGATTCGGGGGAATAAATATAACAACTTTAAAGCCTCTTGCTCCAAATGATATACAAACAGTTGCAGAGGAAATAAAAAAAAAGTGTGGGGATAAGTGAAATGGCAATATTAAGTATTTTTAAGTATGAAAATGAGGCTTAAGAATGAAAATAAGTATTGATGACGATAAAATTTTAAGGGCTGAGGCTGAAAATAATGTTGATTTATATAATTATATTCAGTCCCGAATTAAGGAAAAAACTCGGAATTACTGGAAGAATATCAGGGATATGGATTCAGGAGACAATTTAAAATGGTACGGGGGTATAGAGTTCGATGATGTTATGGACGAGCTTTTATTAGGTAATAAAAATCAGACTCAAGAATTTTTATCAGGGATAAAAGAGCAATTTTCTGATGATGTTGCTTATAGCCAAATATATTTTGATAATGAGGGCTTTGCGTACGATATGGGGGCGGTTGTGTCTGGAGAGCCGGAATGTTGTTTAAATATGGGAGCCCCAGAGAGTAAAAAATTTATTACTATTGGTATCGATTATAGCTTCCCATGCTATGTTAAGCCTGATGTTTTGCGGAATAGAGGAATGGCTATTACTAATTTAGTTCACTCTCTTATCACTCAAGGGTATGTTGTAAATTTGAGATTTTTGCAAATATATAATCCACATAATACGAGGAATGTGACAAAATCTATTTTTTCGCTAGATTTAAATACTGAAAATTTAAGTATCAGTACAGTAGCTTTTTATTGTTCGGTAGAATTTTTCCGCGCGATTATGATATTAGTTCACTCAATGCTTGATGAACTCCCCGAGCTTCCCGGGGAGGGAATGGGGAGCGATGATAAAGATGAGTTCTTTGACATATTTGGGGAAGATATGTTATTTATTCCCGCCGGTTATACTGATGAGTCAATGAGGAGTTTGACTTCGGTAGAAAAAGCGAATAAAAAAATATTAAATCTTTTTAATGATTGGAACGAAAAAATGGGGGCTCAAGATGTTTCTTGTGATTTATAAAAAAGGTAATAAGTTATATTTTAATACAGTTAAGCGGTTGACGGAAAAATTTACGGTTACTAATGAAAAGTTTGAAACGGTAAAGCTAGGTTATAATAATAAAATAAGAAGCTTTAAGTTTGACGGATGGGAAGACTTTAAACGTATTAGAGAAGAATTACGCAAATATAGCCTGCGTATGTATGTTGCTTGTGTTAGATACCCTAATAAACGTGAAATTAAGCTGGTTTTAGAGCTGATGAAAAATCCATTTTATAATATAATGATTGAAGAATGCGAAGCCGTAAATCCAGATATAGAAGAGGGTAATACGGGGATTAAAGTTATAGAGCTATGGGACGAAAGTGACTGGAAATTTGCGGAAAAGGAGTTTAATTTTTCTTCCGATTTTTATAAAAATCTGTGGTAACTTGAAATTTTAAAATTTACCCTTTATTATAGGCAAAAAAAGAGAGGGTAAAAATGATTAATCTAAATAAAATTTTCGATTTGATATGTCAAATACAGGCAATCAGTAATTATGCCTATGATATTCATTATTCGGCAAGAGGAAGCTTTTTTTACTCCGACCACCTTTTCTCAGAAAGGGTGGGAGATGTAGAAGAAATTTCCGAAGTGAAAGACGATTTAATCGAAACTGTTTATTTAGGCAGAGGAAAAGACGCCCCTTTATCTGAGGATATTTCGTTAAGAGTAGCAGAAATTACCCCGGAAGTTAGTAAAGATACCCAGACTAATTTTAAGCGTCTGCGAGACCTTATTATTTCGGCATTGGTGGATATTGAAGATTTAAAAGAGCTTACAAGAGGGGAAGAGGATTTAATAGGCTCTTTAGCCCATATTTTGCAGCGCCATAATGGCTTATTATATAGACAGTTAGATTATGCTGATACTGAGGTCGCGAATGAAAAAGACATTGATTGGATAACCGTTAAGGGCAATCATATCCCTATTCCTAAAGGGGCTACAGAGGAAGAAAAGGCTCAAGCTATCAATGATTTTTTTAAGAAGAGAGAGCAGCCGTCCAGAGCTGGAAAGGATAGCTCTTCTTATTTAGCAGATACCCGTAAAAATGAAGAAAAAATTACTAAGGAAATCACGGATTTAGCTAAGAAAGCAGGTGTTGAAAATATAGGGCTTGATTTTAGATTAAAGACGGAAAATAGCGCTTTGAGAAAGGCTAAAGAGGAGCGAAAGAATAATCCTAATTTGAAGAGTGACAAACAGGCTTTAAAATCTATGTGGGATTTAGTCCGCTATACGCAAGGCGGAACACCGGATAATTTAGTTGAAAAAGGAAAGCAGACTTTATCTGAACTCCAAAGTAAAGGGTATAAAGTTTATCAGATAAAAAATTACTGGCTAGATGAGGCTAGCCCCTATAAGGGGATTAATGTAAAAATGCTATCTCCAGAGGGACAAAAATTTGAACTCCAATTCCATACTCCCCATAATGCTGGAGTTAAAGAAAAGCTTCATAAAGTTTATGAGAAAGACCGGGAAGAGACTAACCCAGAAAAAAAGAAGAAGTTCCACGATGAAATGATGGAAATTTCAAAAGAGTTTGAGCCTATAAAAGGGGCGGAAACTTTTACTCTGGAAAATATTATTAAAAATAAATAATTTTTTTGTTGACATATAGAAACTATCTATATATACTATAATTGTAAGCAAACAAACAAAGGAGTTAAAAAATGAGAAAATTATCAGAAGCCGCCCAAGTTGCTAAATTATGCCGTAAGTATTTGAAGCTTAAGGGAATTGAAGCGAGAGTACGTTCTTCTAATTATTCAATGGGGGATGATGTGAAGATTGTAGTTTGCGACCAGAGCCCCAAAATTATGGACGAACTTAAATGTGAATTTAGCAAATATAAATATGGGCATTTTGATGGAATGAACGATTATTATGATATTGACAATGTAAGGGAAGATATTCCCCAGACAAAATATTTGTTCGTCAGATGTGAATATAGCGATTCGTTAAAAGAAGAGGCAAAAGTTTGGCTTGCAAATACAAGAAATATTAAAAATGATTCGGAAGCTTATGATGTATATAGGACTGATTTAGATAATTTAGTTTATTGTGTCCTTACTGGCAATATAAGCGGTTTTTGGGAGGACAGAAATGGAGAAGTTCGAGCCGGATAAATATACATACTATGACAGTATAGGCAGCGTTTATCGTGTTTCAGGAGAGAATACGGAGGTTTATACTGGTGGGGGTAAATGGGAAAAGACGGATAGAGATATAAATCACGATTATCTTTATGATTTACATGATACTGGTAAAATTGAAAATGATGATTTCTTCCGATATTTAATTGAAGAATGGGATTCAGAAGAATAGGGGCTTAAAGATAGCCCCTTTTTATTTGCTTTTTTTCTGGGGATATAATATTATTATAAAAAAGGGGGGAAATATGATACAGTTTGATAAACGCAATTACCGCAAGCACAACGAAAAAAACCAGAAATTAATTAATAAATCCTTATCGGAATGTGGAGCAGGGCGCTCTATCCTTACAGATTCTGAGGATAATATTATTGCCGGTAATGGAGTTTATGAGCAAGCCAAAAAGTTAAATATTCCGGTTAAGGTTGTCGAAACAGATGGCTCTGAATTGGTGGTCGTTAAACGTACTGACTTAAAGACTGACGATGAAAAGCGGAAAAAATTGGCGGTAATGGATAATAGCACTTCGGATAGTTCTGAATTTGATATTTCCCTTTTGCAAGAAGATTTTGATGTTGATATATTGTCGGGAATGGGGATTGATTATCTCGATTCAATAACTGAGGTAGAAGATGAAGACCCTTATACAACAAAAATTAATATCCCTCAATACGAGATTAAAGGGGAAAAAGTCGGGCTTTCTGATTTATTTGATGACCGAAAAAAATCTGGACTAGTTGAAGAGATAGAACTTTCGGATATTCCAGAGGACGTGAAAAAATTTCTTAAATTGGCAGCGAGTCGACACGTCGTTTTTAATTATGCTAAGATTGCAGAATATTATGCTCAAGCTCCTGTAGAGGTTCAAGAATTGATGGAGAAATCGGGACTTGTAATTATTGATATTGAGGACGCGATTAAAAATGGTTATACGGAATTATCTGAGGATATAGCGCATATTTTGGAGGCGGATAATGGTTAGGGATGATTTCGTTTGTTTTATTTTATCTCATGGCCGCCCTACGAATGTAATTACTTTAAAAACATTGCAACGTTGTGGTTATACTGGTAAGGTTATTATAGTTATTGATAATGAAGACGCTACCGCTGATGAGTATTATCGCTTGTATGGCCGAGATAACGTATATATGTTTGATAAGCTAAAAAAATCTAAAGAGTTCGATACCGGAGATACATTTGATAATCGTAAAGCGATAGTATATGCCCGTAATGCCTGTTTCGATATCGCGCGGGAATTAGGTTATAAATATTTTTTAGAACTTGACGACGACTATACAACTTTTATGCACAGATGGGTAGATAAAAAAGAATTTAAATCGTGCGAAACCCGTAATATGGATGACGTAATAAATGCCTTTGTTCGATTTATGGAGAATACGAAAGTTAAGACAATAGCATTCGCACAGGGGGGCGATTTTATTGGAGGTGCGGAGAATAAAAGATTCCAAGAGGGATTGCTTCGTAAAGCGATGAATAGTTTTTTCTGCTCCGTCGAAAACCCTTTCACGTTTGTGGGTAGAGTGAACGAAGATGTAAATACTTATGTAACATTAGGTCAGCGCGGCGAGTTATTGTTTACCTTTACCCGTTTTATGCTTACACAAAAACAAACCCAGTCTAATGCTGGAGGGATGACAGATTTATATTTGGATAGTGGAACTTACGTTAAATCATTTTATACGGTGATGTATGCGCCGTCATGTGCTAAAATTGCTAATATGGGGGATAAACACCAGAGGGTTCATCATCGAATATTATGGGGAGCGTGTTGTCCTAAGATTATTAATGAAAGGTGGAGAAAATGCCGAAGCGTGTAGATGAAGAAAACCAGGGGAAAGCCGGAAGACCTACAGTTGTAACTCAAGAAGCTATTAATAAGTTAGAAATGGCTTTCTCGTTAGGTTGCTCAGATAATGAAGCTTGTTTATTTGCGGATATATCCCGGCAAGCTCTATATCGCTATCAGAGGGCTCACCCTGAGTTTATAGAGCGTAAAGAACTCTTAAAAGATAAGCTTGTCTTTAAGGCGCGTTCAGTAGTTGCTAATGCGTTAAATAGTGGAGATAGTGATATTGCTAAATGGTATTTAGAGCGAAAGCGTAAGGATGAATTTTCGACCAAACAAAATGTAGATATGTTTAATATCCAAACAGAAGTGAAGCCGGATATTGATGTTATTTTGGAACTGCGGAAAAAACTAGAGAGCGATGAATAAGCCCGTAACTGATGATGTTATTAAAGAGTTGATGAAGAATCCGGAGCAGACGGCTTATTTGCTCCGTTCTTCATTTAAGCTATTTATTCAGGTTTTCCATTATTATATGTTTCACAAGCAATTTATTTTTAAACCCTTTCATTTAGAGATTATAAGAAAATTAGAGGGGATTGTCTGGGGAAAAAATGAAAAACCGAATTTATATATCGGTATTGCTCCTCGTTATGGAAAGTCCCAAATCGTCGTTTATTTTATTGCGTGGGGATATGCGTTAAATAAGGATTGTAATTTTTTACATACCTCTTATGGCGTGGACTTAATAGGTAAATTTTCAGGGCAAGTAAAGGATATTATTAACTCAGAATTATATGGGGCTTTATTTAATACCTTTATATCGCCTACGACTTCGGCAAAAGATTTATGGAAAATAATTAATGGGGGGGAATTTAGAGCAACTTCTTTAGGGGGCGTAATTACTGGTTTCGGAGCAGGTCAAGCCGAACCCGGATGGGGTGGCGCGTTGATGATTGATGACTTTATGAAAGCTGGAGACTACCGGAGTCAGGTTGTTAAGGAAAGTGTTATTGATATTTATAAAAATACTTTGAAATCTAGACGAAACAATACGGATAAAACTCCTATTATTATTATTGCCCAAAGATTGGCTAAGGATGACTTAATAGGATGGCTACAGGAAAATGAGCCAGACGATTGGGATTTCTTTATTTTGCCGACGTTAGATGAGGAGACGGGGCTCGTTTTATGGGAAGAAAAGCATACAGCCTCTGACCTGTTGAAAATTAAACGAGAAAACCCTTTTTTATTTTATTCTCAATATCAGCAGCAGCCGATAATTTTAGGCGGTGAGGTGATAAAAACTGAGTGGTTTAGATATTACCCCTTAAATATAAATTATAACTATGTACGCGTCTTTATAACGGCAGATACCGCGCAAAAGGTTAAAGAGCATAACGACTTTTCAGTCTTTGGCGTATGGGGGGTTACTAATATGGGACACTTACATTTATTGGAAATGATACGCGGCAAGTGGGAAGCTCCAGAATTAAAAAGGCAGGCGATTTCTCTTTGGAATAGATGGATAAATTTTGAGCCGTGCGCTTGTAGTGGGATGTATGTAGAGGATAAAGTATCTGGCACCGGATTGATTCAAGAGTTGCAAACTTGCGGAATCCCTGTTCTGCCATTGAAACCGGATAAAGACAAATTAGTACGAGTTGAGGCTTGTCTCACTTATTTAGAGGCCGGACTCATATATTTGCCGCAAAATAGTTCCTATGCATTTAATCCAGACTTTTTAGCGGAATGCGAAGCATTTACAAGAGATGATTCACATAAGCATGACGATATGGTCGACACATTCTCTTATGCCGTGCAAGTTGGAATTTCTAAGCGTTCAGTTTCAATCTTAGATGTTTTAGATTAATTTTTTTAAAAACCTGTTGACATATAGAAAATCATAATATATATTATGTTTGTGAATAACGAAATAATGTAAAGTAATATAATATGAAAGGAGAAAATTATGGGGCTAGATATGTACCTTTATAAAAAAGAGTTTGTTAATCCTGTAAAAGAAGATGAGAATAAAATTATTGAGTGGAAAAATGTTTTCTCTAAAGATGAAATTAATTCCGTAGAACTAAAAGAAGTTAGTTATATTGTTTTAGAGGTTGGCTACTGGAGAAAGGTCAATGCAGTTCATCGCTGGTTTGTCGAAAACATCTAACATGGTGTAGATAATTGTGCTGCATATTATGTGACCTATGCTCAGCTTCAAGAGTTAAAAGAGCTTTGTTTAAAAGCGCTTTCTGATAGAGATAGAGCTATTGAATATTTGCCCCCACAATCAGGGTTCTTCTTTGGAAGTGTGGAGCCCGATGAATGGTATTTTCAGGGTTTAGAGGATACTGTCAAAATAATTTCTAAATTATCTCCAGATGGTGAGTATGAATATCAGTCAAGCTGGTAAAGGGGTATATCATGAACTTAAGTACAGCAAATATTGGTGATTATATTCCAGGGAAAGGTGTTTACGCTGGAGAATTGAAAGAAGATGAGTGTATTTATCAAATTTTTGTTCCTTTGTTTAACTATAAAGAAGATGAAAAAAATAATTTTTCTTGGAATGAAGCAATAAAAATAGATTTTTCTTATTTTAATGTCGAGGGGATGATTCTTCCAACTATTCAAATGCTGAGCCTTATATTCCTCAATAAAAAATATATTAATTCTAAGATTAAAGAGTTAGGAGGTGATATATTAGAGGGCTATTTCTGGTCCTCTACCGAGTATACTAGTAACTTTGCGTGGAAATTGGATATGAGTGACGGTGGCAGGGGTGCCGGCAGTAAGTACTACACCAATCCCTACGTTCGTCCGGTTCTAGCTTTAAAACTTTAACTATTTAACTATTTAAAAATTTAAAAGGTAAAATGATGGAGAAATTGGATTTTAAAAAATGGCTAAAAGAACACCGGCTTACCCGGTCGGAGTTTTCTATTATATCTGGGGTATCGATGGGAGCTCTAAGAAACTATGAAGAAAGCGGTTCTACGGCTGTGAGATATGGTACACTTGAGAAAATAGAAAAGACTATTAAAGAATTAGATAGTAATGCAGGTGCGGTAAATGCGGAAAGTTATAAGCCTGCATTTATTACCCCCGACGATTTGTGGAAATATCTTCCAAAAGAAATTATTTATATGGCGAAAGAAAAGGACGGCTCCATATATGGATATACTGAATGTCCTATAGTCAATAAAGACTGTTCGGGATGGGAATTTTCAGGAAGTTCCGGAAGAATGATAAAAATTCCGATGTTAGTTAATTTTGACGAAGAAGATTGGTTCAAAACACTAATTAAACGTCCATTTAACTTTTGGGAATATATAGGAAAATTAGGGCTGTTTTATGATGATAATACAGACAGCCTTATGTTTGGTAAACTTACTGCGATTATGGGCGATGGTAAGTTCCAGAAAGATAATTCTTTCACATATTCTAATTTCCGCCTATTAACAACAAATGAAAAGGAACAATTAGCATGAGTAAATTCATTATTAATAATGCAAACGTTAAAGTATTAACTGATGAAGAAATTTTAATTGAAAATTCTCTTCCTCTTGGGGTGTATAATGTAAGAGAGAATCCTCTTAGTCATGAGCTTTATCTTGAAAAAAGAGTAGAATTTTCTGAGCCCAATAAAGTATATGGAGATACTAATACTAAAATTGAACGTATTATTAATACTTTTAAAGAGCGTAATAAAAATATGGGTGTTTTATTGTCTGGCGTTAAGGGCTCCGGAAAAACATTTTTAGCTAAAGGAGTTGCAAGTCGCTTGCTAAAAGAAAACTATCCAACGCTTATTGTAAATGAAGTATTTGACCCCAATAATTTATCAGACTTTATTCAGGCTATCGGTCAGCCTTGTGTTATCCTTTTTGATGAGTTTGAAAAGATTTATAAAAAGAAGAATGACGATAATAATATTCAGGACGGTCTTTTGTCTTTATTAGATGGCTTATTTAATACTAAAATGCTTTTCATATTTACTTGTAATGAGTCAGGAAGAATTTCGGACTTATTTATCGATAGACCGTCTCGAGTATTTTATCATTTGAAATTTGAGGGAATGAGCGAGGAAGCGATTCGTGATTATTGCGAAGAAAACTTAATCGATAAAAGTAAGATTGATAAAGTTTTGGAAGTACGTCGCGTTGTAGATATTATTACATTTGATATTCTCCAATCTTTGGTGGACGAGATAAACAGATATGGGGAAACTCCTCAAGAAGTTTTAGCTCTTCTGAATGTTACGGTCTGCGCTTCTGGTAAAAATTATAAGATAGATTTAAAACCGCTTAATCCAGATGATAATTTTGATAAATGTGATGGGGAAATATATTGTAATGTATTCAAAACCGTTTCTATTGATATTGCTCATCGTAATGAGGATGGCGAATTAGAATGGGATGAAGACACCATATTTGATTTTGCTCAGCATTTTGTTAATCGTAAAGGAGAGGTTTATAAATTGCGGAACGATAAATATGAGGTAGTCTTATCTCCGGTTAAGCATAGAACTTTTAATGCTCTGGACGTATTAAATTATTGACAATAATTTTAAAGAGTTTATTCTGTAAAAGCTACTTTACTAGGTTAAATTGATTCTCATATTAATGCCTTGATGAGAATATATATAAAAAAATCTCTTGGCGATTGCGGGAGATTTTTTTATTGACAATGTAAATTTTATCTTTTATAACAAAAGTTGTAACGATAGCTGACTCAGAAGCCCTAAAGATAACTTTAGGGCTTTTGTTGCATTTTATTTTTGGTTCGTATATAGTGGGGAAAAAAGAGGGGTCAAAATGGTAGATACACGAATCGAAAATTCTCTTTCAGAAGCTTTAAATTTACCAACGGAATATTATAATAATATTTCTTTTTATGGGAAAAGCCAACTGCTTAATCCGTGGACTTTGGGCTATAATATATCGTACGGATTATTATCACTTTATCCTTATCCTTTGTCTTATGCGTATAAACAATATGGATTTTTGCAAACGGCAATAGACCAACCTATTGAAGACGCTTTCCGTGGAGGTGTAGACTTAGATTCAGGTACTTTAGAGACGGAAGAGTTAGAACTTTTAAAACAAAAGATGGAAGATTGCTGCGACTGGGAAAGAATAAAGGAGGCGCAGCGTTGGGGACGCCTTTTTGGCGGGGGCTTACTTATTGCTAATACAGACCAAAAATCTGATAAGCCCTTGCGTGAAAAAGCCCTATATAATAGTAGGCTTGAATTTATCCCATCGGATAGGTGGGAATCTATTATGCAAGACCCAGAAGCAGGCGCAGAATATAGTAATTTTGAATATCACGGAAAGATTATTGACCGTAGCCGTGTAAGTTTGGCTTTGGGGAAAAAAGCTCCTTATTATGTAAGAATGAGGCTTCAAGGGTGGGGATTGTCATTCTTCGAACAAACTCTCCCCCCGTTAGTCCAATATCTCAAATCCCAAAACGTTATGCTCGAAATTTTGGATGAAAGTAAAATTGATGTACTTAAGATTAATGGATTAGCAACTACTCTTTTGTCTAAAAATGGCACGGAGCAGATACGCAGACGTGTAGATGTTGCAGCTGCTAATAAAAATTATAAATCTATGCTAGTGATGGACGCTCAAGATGATTATCAGCAAAAGCAACTCTCTATGGCCGGGCTTCCTGAGCTGTCTAAAGAAATTAGGATTATGATTGCAGCCTATTTGCGCCAGCCAGTTTCTAAGATATGGGGAACAGGTTCTTCTGGCTTTTCATCTGGAGAGGATGACCTCGAGAATTATAATGCGATGATTGAGAGCGAAATACGTCCACAAGCTCTGAGAATGATTAAATGGGTAGTCGATTTAAGGTGTTTGCAGTTATTTGGCAGAAAAGTCCCAGATTTAACTATAAAATGGCAACCCTTGCGAGTTCTGACTGGACTTGAGGAGCAGGAAAAAGAAGACCGGATATTTAATAATGTTTTTGGGATGGTCGACCGAAAACTTATGCTTCCGAGTGAGGCTATGGAATACCTTAAGCAAAAAGATATTGTAACAATGGAGACGAAAGCCTTAAAGGGTGAATCCGATGAGGATTATATTAATCGGGTGGATTTGATTGAGGACAGAAGCGGGAACGAGGATTAGAAAAATGAAAGCACTTCCCCAAGTCGTAATGGTGCCGGCGCAGGAGAAAATTATTTTTCAAAAAATTCTTTCGTATTTTGATGATATTTTATTTTCTTATATTGAAAGGGTGTTGAAAGATAATCGTGTAGAGAATGAAGCCGAGGGGATTATTACCGCCCTTAAGGTGGGTAAAATAATCTATTCTGGAGGAGTTTTCCACGCGAAAACAAAATTTTCTAATCGTCTCGCAGGGGAGCTCGAAAGATTAGGTGCTAGATTCAGTAAAACTGCTAAAGGGTATAAATTAGCCCCCGATAAATTACCTGTCCAAGTACAGCAGGCATTGGCTGAGGTTAAAATTCATAACGAAGAAAAAATATCTAAGATTGAAAAATATCTTGATGAGCTAGAGGGGCAAAAGCCATGGATTTACGACCAAGTTAATTTTGATGAGGAAGTCGAAAAAATTGGTAAAAATCTGGATAACCAATTTAGGCGCTCTATGAAGACGATTAATATAGTTCCTCCAGATTTAACTAGTTACCAATTAGCGGAAATCGCTAAAAATTATACTTATAACCTAAATTACTATATTAAAAAGTGGACTGAGCAAGAAATTATTACTCTTCGAAAAGATATAGGCGAATTAGTAATAGGTGGCTATAGGGCGGAATCTTTAGAAAATTTTATTGAGAAGCGTAAAGGAATAGCTACCAGAAAAGCGAAATTTTTAGCCCGCCAAGAGACGAAACTACTAGTGGCTGAGTATCGTAAAAACCGGTTTAAGCAAGAGGGAATAACTCAATACAGGTGGAGTACTATTTTAGACGGGAGGGAGAGAGAGCTCCATAAACAATTGAATGGCAAAATTTTCTCGTGGTCGGAGCCTCCTATTATTGACGCTAATACTGGGGAAAGAGGAAACCCCGGAGAGGCATATAATTGCCGCTGTTCTGCTATCCCTGTTATTTCCGATGATTGGTGGGAAAAATCTCGTAAGTGAAAATTTGCATAATAAATTTAGATGTGATACGGTACGGATAAGGTGAAAAATGAAGCTTAGTAATAGTTTAGATATTGTATTTGATGATACCCTAGTTGAGGGAAGAGGGCGACATTTTAGGTCGCGCTTTATCGAGGCCGGTATAGTCGGATATGGCGATTCTGGGGTGCTGAAAGTTACAAAAGAAACTATTGATAAGTTTGTCCATACCTTGGTGGGCTGTCCTGTAATTATTCGTCATCATCCGGTGTCGGACGATAATGTAGATGATTTGCGGGTTGGCGTAGTCTCTAATGTTTGGTTTAACCCCGACGATGGTTGGTTCTGGTGCGAGGGGATAATCTGGGATGACGAGGCTATCGCTAAGATTGGGCAGGGGTGGTCGGTTTCGTGTTGCTATATTACGAAAGGTACCACCGGGGAAAGTGGAGAGTGGCACAATATGCCTTATGATGATGAACTTCTGGACGGAGTTTTTGAGCATTTGGCAATCGTTCCTAATCCTCGTTATGAAGAAGCCACAATTTTGTTGAACTCGAAAGAGGGTAAAGGCGAAATGTTACTTAAACTTTTTAATGGTAAAAAAATCCGAAATTCTAATGAGGGAGAGGACATGAAAAAGAAGAACGAAGCTGAAATTGACAAGAACGCTCTGAAAAATAAAATTATGGAGCACGTTAATAAGGCGGTTAAAGGGGAGGGCGAAATCGATGGCCAGTCCGAAGAGGCTTGGTACAAAGAATTTCGTGAAATGCTTGATAAGCTGGCTTATTCTGAATCAGAGGAAGAACGTTCCAATAAAAAGAACGAAAAGGATGACGATGAGGAAGAGGACAAGAATAAAGATAATGCTTGCCGCTCTAATGCTTCGGAGGATGATGAGGAAGAAGAAGACCGCGACGAGGATGATGAGGAAGAAGACGAAGAAGACAAGAAAAATGCAAAACGCAAAAAAAATTCTAAGTCTGATTTTGACGCGATTAAGCGCTTGAGTAATAGTCAAGGGGAAGTTGCCTCAGGCTATATGTCAGAAAAAAGCCGCTTGGCTTTGGGTGCCAAAATGTTTTAATGGAGAAAAAATATGTTGGATTTAAACAGACAGAGTATTGAGCCGCAGGCTGGTGATGGTGTTTATGCTCCTCAGCCCGCCCGGACGTTTAAACTGGCTTCGGATGTAGCTGCTCCTGTTGGTGCTACTACCCCGTGCAAGCTGGCCGGTAAAGCTTCTACGGGTATGCCGATTATTACCCCGATTACAGCTGCTACAGATGTGGTTTATTGTGTTATTGCTAATAACTTGCGCCATAATACTTTTGCGGCTAATGGACACGTTAAGGCATGGGTCGCAGACGAAGTTGTATGGCTAGAAGCTTCTGCCGCTATTACTTCGGGAAAAACTGTTCAGGCTGACGTTGCCGGCACAGTATCTACTCAGGTTGCCGCAAATCCTGTTTTGGGTATTGCTGAATCCTCCGCTTCCGCTGCTGGGGACTTGGTAGCGGTAAGATTAACCTGCCCGTATAATGTTTATGGCGCTGCCGCTGCTTAGGAGGAAAACATGGCAAAATTTAAACTTGAACGTATTAATAACGCCGCCGCTGTTAGTACAATTGGCTTTGAACAGTTGATTACTACCCAGACCGAAATCGTTGCTGGTGTTATCGAAACTAAATATTATGAACTTTTGGGGCAGAGCCTTTCGGACTTTATCCCGTTTGATGTTGGTCGCGGTGCTTATGCTACTAATATTTTCCAGTATACTGCCGGATATGTAGGCTCGCCGTTTGAAACTGGTTTGGTACAGCCATCAACTGGTTTGGGGATTAATGCCAAGTCAAGTATTCAAATCGACGGTATCTCGATTAAAAATAATTTCTGGCGTATGGACTATGAAGTCAGCCATGAAATTATCGAGATGGGCAAGGTCAATGTACAGGCTTTCTCTATTATCGAGGAAAACGAAAAAGCCCGTAAAAAGGTTTACGACCTTGGTATGCAGAAAGTTGTCTTTTTGGGTATTCCAGATAACGAAGTCTCTGGTTTGCTGAACATGGAAGATATTATGGTCAATACGTCCCTCTTCCCAGTTAAGCTTGCCTCTATGACTGTGGCTCAGTTGCAGCAGTTAGCTTCTACAATGTTGGCGACCTATCTGGATAATAACGGCGCTACGGCAATGCCGAACCGCTTCTTGATTCCGACTTCTGACTTTGTAGCTTTGGGCGTTCCGTCTAATCCTGAGTTCCCGCTGAAAACGAAACGGGATATTTTGGAGGAAGCTCTTCGTCAGGGTGGGGCTACGGACATTAAAATTGTCCATACCACCTATAATGAAAAAGCTTCGGCTGATGGGGAACACGCGCGGTATGTTTTGTATCGCCATGACGCGGATTCAATTAGGATGTATATTCCTAAGCCTTATACTCCGCACGCATTGTACCCGATGAATGGTGTTGACTTCATTTCTGTGGCTGAATCTCAGTTCACAGGGGTTGTCCCGTTGCGTCCGAAAGAGATTTTGTACGCCGACGCTCAGGCTTAACCTAAAGGGGCGGGAATGCTCTCGCCCCCTTATTTTTTTGAAAAGGGGATAAAATGAAAAAGCTGTTAAATTTATCTAAGCGTGTTTATATGCACTCTCTTATGAATAAGGACGGTACTTCTAAAGTGTTTCGTCTGGAGCCCGGAAAAACTCAGGATATTCCAGATGAAATTGCTCAATTATGGTTACGTTCTTCCGAAGTTCAAGTCGTTGCTGATGATGAAAAGGACAAAGAGATTGAACGTCTAAAAAAAGAACTGGCTAAAGCCCAGAGTAATAAGGACGATGAGAAATCGGAAAAAGATGAACTCCTTAAGAAAGCCGCAAGTTTAGGGCTTAATTTAAAGGGGTTGGCTAATGCTAAAATTGAAACGCTGAAAAAGAAAATTGCAGAAGCAGAAGAAGCGGCTCAGAATACTGCCGCATAGGTATAATGGGGGAAGTTATGATTAGTCTTGTAGATGTGTTTAAGGCTCACTTTTTCAGGGACTTCCCCTATTTGCCTACTTATAACCCAGAAAAGATTTATTTTAAAGGGGATGAAGTATATTCAGCCCCGAACTTTTATCAATCCTTGATTGATGGTAATACTCAGCCAGTGACCGACAAAGAAGCATGGCAGCCGATTAAGGATGATGTAAATAATTATTTATCCGATATGGATATACAAAAGGCTATCGATGAAGCCCTGTTAAACTTCAATGCAGATTTATTTGATGATAACCCTACGGATGATTATATAGGGGACAGAAATCTTGCTTTATTGTATTTGATAGCTTTTTATTTGGTGATGGATATAAAAAATGCGATGGCTGGTTTAAACTCTCAAGCATATTCATCATTTGTAGCGAGTAAGTCTGTAGGGAATGTTTCGGAAAGCTACGGTATTCCCTCGTGGGTGGCTAATAATCCGATGTATAGTCTCTACATGGATAATGGCTACGGTAAAAAGTTCTTATCATATCTTATTCCGCGGGTTACTGGTTGGATTCATCTCTCACCGGGTGGAACTACTTTCCGATGACGCAAGTAAAGATAAATACCAAAGGCTTTGATATTATCCGTCGTGCTTTGGAGGATAAATATAAAACCCGTGTAGGTATTTTGGGAAGTAAGGCTTCCCAGCAGCATAAAGGAGGGAAAGAAAACCTTACTAATGCGTTTTTAGGCGCCATACACGAGTTTGGTTCGTTTTCGCGTAATATACCCCCACGCTCATTTTTGCGTATGCCTCTCGAGGAAAAAATGGGGGAATGGATTAAAAAAAATAAAAACAGATATTATACCTTATTAACTGAGGGTAATATACGCAAATTTTATGTAGCTATGGGATTTGAAGCTGAAAAAATTATTGACGAAGCTTTTGCTTCGAGTGGCTTTGGGAAATGGGCTCCAGATTCCCCTGCTACGATTAAGAACAAGGGCTCCGCTATGCCTTTGTTAGATACTGGACAACTGCGTAATAGTGTAACAAGTAGAGTAATGTCAAATGATGAAAATAAATAATGCGTCGAATAAAAAAATAGGAGGCTTTGGTAGTCTTCCAAATATGAGCTCTACTATTATCTCGTGGTTCCAGCCAATTACCTTTGGGGTTGTTAAAGCCTCTGTTGTGGATTATGAAAGAGTTGTGACTATAGAGCAGATTGAGACTCAGGGAGTAGTCCAGCCGTATAAGCCAGAGCCTTTGGAGATTCAACAAGCTGGTGTCCGAAGCTGGACATGGTTAATGATTCACTGTTTGCCTAATCTACAACTTCGTAATAATGATTATCTATATTATGAGGGTGTGCGATATAAGGTTCTTATGCGAGCCGATTATTCAGCCTATGGATATTTAGAGTATATTGTTTGCGAAAGTTTTACTGATGAATAGAGAGCCTGTCAAAATTATTGCGGATATTCTTAGCCGTGAGATGAATATTCCAGAAGAGCGTATTTTTATTTATAATGATGGTCGCCCGTTGCCTAAGGATGAAGAAATTTATATTGTTTTATATGTGACGTCTCGCCCCCCTTATGGAGCCAAGACCTCTTATAGGGACAACGATGGTATATTGGAAGAAGTTCAAACTCTGAATGTACGGGAAAATATTATTGCTAGTATTGTGAGTAAAGATACTACAGCTAGAACTCGCTCCTACGAAGTTCAAATGGCTTTATCATCTACCTATGCCCAGCAGGTTCAAGAAAAATACGGCTGTCATATATCTATGATTGCTCCGGTGCGCGATATGTCCTTTCTGGAAGAAACGGCACGCTTAAATAGGTTTGACACCGAAGTAACTATCCTTACGGTTTATGAAAAAGTTAAACCTGTAGATTATTATGATAGTTTCAAGAGCCAAGAAACTTATGAGCAGTAAATTTGCTTAATTAATTTTTATGGCGTATTCTTAAAAAAAATTGAGAGGTTAAAAAATGGTCGATATTTCTAATGTAATTAACACTTCAATCTCTCAAGCTCCTGCCGGACTTGAGGGCTATAATGTTAATAGTTTCTTATATTTGAGCGCTGTTCAGCCGGTTTCTAAATGGAATACTGAAACCTACCGTATTTATAAAGCTGCAACTGATGTTGGTAAAGATTTCGGTACTGATTCAAGCACTTATAAAGACGCTGTAATGATTTTTAGTCAGAAGCCCAATCTTTTGGCTGGAAATGGCTATTTGGTCATTGCTCCCTTAATTGTCACTGGTGAGTCTCCGTCCGAAGTAGTAGAAAGCTTGTCAGACGCTTTGAATAGAGTAAAAGCCCAAATTTACTTTGGTGGATGGATGACTAATAAAAAGGCTGAGGCTGAGGAAGTTATCGCTGCCGCTCAATTAAATGAAACTTTGGAATCTATTTATTTGCTTGGCTCTGGTGACGCCGCAGACTTTACTGCTGAGACAGGCTTATTTGATAAAGTATCGAAATTATCCTTATCCCGGACTAAACTTCTTTATTATGGAGATAGCACGGAAAATCTGGATAATATGAGAGGATTCGTTTCCGCTTATGCTGGTAGAGGTTTCTCTGTAAATTTTGCAGCCCAGAATAGTACGATTACGATGAATCTTAAGGATTTGGTAGGTGTATCTCCTGATAGCACAGTAACCGAAGCTATTTACCAGAATGCGGAGCAGTTGGGCGTTGATATGTACGTCGCTTATAATGGACTTCCGAAGATTGTTTCTAATGGAAACCCGCTCTATTTCGACGATATTTATAATCGTCTCTGGTTTGAACTGACAATGCGAGTAGAGCTGTTTAATGCGTTGGCAACTACCTCTACTAAGATTCCGCAGACGGAAACCGGTATGAATAACCTAAAGAGCGCCGCGCGTGCTGTATGCCAGAGAGGTGTATATAATGGCTTTATGGCTCCGGGAACTTGGAACGGTACAGATACCTTTGGAGACCAAGACGATTTTTATAGAAATATTGAGGATTTCGGCTTCTATGTATATTCAGCTCCGGTATCTCAGCAGTCTCAATCTGAACGTGAAACGCGTGTTGCTCCTGTGGTTCAGGTGGCTTGCAAGCAGGCTGGGGCTATCCATAAAATGAACTTAATTATTAATTTTGAAGCTTAGGGAGGGCGGTAATAATGGAAAGTTACACCGGTCAGGATATTATCAAGTTTAATGAGAGATTGCTTACTAACTTTGCGGATGGGGACGTAGTAACTGTTACTTATCCTAACGAACTTCATGGGATGAAAGACGGTAAGAACGGTAATAGTATTGCCGCCCATAATGAACAAGGGAATATCGCCGAAATTACTATGCGAGTACTTAAGGGCTCACCCGATGATAAGTATCTCAACTCTTTTGTAAATGCGTGGAAGAAACACCTTTCTTCGTTTTCTCCTGCTTCTGTAGAGTTTACCAAAGTTATGACTGTGGATAATGGGATTACGAACGAAGTTACCGCTTTAAGTTTTGTTATCCCGTCTCGGAATGTAGATACAAAAGATAATGTTGAGGGAGACACCGACCAAGCCGTATCTATTTATAGCTTCCGTGCTGGTGTAAGCGACCGCGCGTTAGCTTAGTGAAACCTGTTGAGGGGGCAAAGTTATTTCCCCTTATAGCGTTACCCCCTCAGCGCTATAAGGACTTTAAAAGGGGATTATAATGAAAGAGTTATTATCAAGTGGGGCTACGATAGAAGTAAGTATTGCCCCGATTCAGACAGGGTTTAAACTATTTCAGGCAGTTGTCCAAGAGTTTAAGAAAAGCGGAATTAATTTCGATTTTAGTTCAGATGATGAAGTTAAAAGCTTAAAGGATGTATTCGCTAAAAATCCCGATAAGTTTATATCGGGCTTGCTGGATGTGGTTACTTCGGATAAGGTGCTGGCTTTGGTTATGGAGTGCGGGAAGAGTGCCGTCTATACTAAGAACGGAGTTGCTCAAAAAGTTTCGTTTGATAGTTTTGAAAATGAAGAATGCCGAGAGGACTTTTTCGAAGTTGCCAAGGTAATTGTGGAGAAGAATATTCGCCCTTTTTTTCCGAAAGCCCTTACGTCATCAAAACCAACTACCGCGTAAATAATCGTTATTCTGATGATGAGATTAGGCTTCCTAAGTTTATATATATGGGAGATAGTCTTATTTACTGGGCGATTACTTTGAGTCGTGCCGGATATGGAAGCGTAGATTTGCTTTTGTCCTACCCGAGTGATATATTTATGTCGATACTATATCATGAGGTATTTTTGAATGATTTTAGCGCAGAGACTAGGGCGATAAACCGGAGGGGTTAATTAATGAAAATTGGAGAGTTATTCGTCGATTTAGATTTCCGAGATGGTGGCGCTCTTAATAAGCTTACTAACTTCTCGATTAAGTTTTTAGCCCTTAAGACTGCCGCTAGCCAATTAGGCGATGTCTTCGATAATATGTTTGGTTCGGTTATTGACGGGGTGGTTGAGATGGAAAATCTTAACCAAGTCACTGGTTTAAATATCGAGAAAATGCAGAAGTGGAAAGCTGTAGCCGAACAAAATAATGTGGCTTTTGGGGATGTTGTATCTTCTTTAAAAAATCTTCAATCCGCTAGTGCTGATATTATGCTCGGTAAAGGGAACGCTGCTCCGTTTACCCAATTAGGGATTGATATGACAAGACCTCGAGAAGCTTTTGCTCTTCTGGATGAAATTAGAGCCCGTATCAGCGAAATTAAAGACCCCGGTTTGAGAAGAAATTTATTGCAAGAAATGGGCGTTTCAGAAAATATGCTTGTTCTGTTTAATCGCTTTAATGGCTATTTTGACCGTAATTTACAGCTTACTAAAGATGAGCGCCAAGCTGTAATGGATTTAAATAAAGAGTGGATTGCGCTAAAGCAGACAGCCGGCTTTGCGTGGGACAAGGTTTGGGCTCAGGCAGCTTCTGGAGCTTCCTCCTATGTTAAAGAGTTGCGAGGGATTATTAGCTACTATGCGCAAGTTATTAAAGACTCGGATAATTTAGGTGAAGCTTTAGAAAAAGTCTTTACTGATTTGTCGTCTACTCTGGATAAATTAGGCCGAGATAATAAGCTTTTAAATGTAATGAGTGGATTCGTAAAAGCTGTAGAGTCTTTAAGTTGGTTTTTTGGTAAAATTGGAGAGGGGCTTGGTTATGGGGCGGCGTATGCTCAAGAGGGTATTAGCCGAGTAGCTGACTGGGCACAGGGGAATAATGAATATAACGAAAATATTATGGCACAGCGCCGCGCAATTGCCCAGAGGTATGGGGTTAATTCTCAAGAATTAGCTGAGTTTGTCCGTAATAATCCCTTGCAGAGAGGGGAGCAAGTCACTCCTTTGTGGAATGCTAATATTAATGATTTAAACCCGAATAATCCTCTTTATCGTTCGTTCCAAGAAAAAAATGCCTCTCAAGTGGATAATAGCTCGAGGACACAAAATATTAATACGAATGTAACTATTAATACGTCCCAGCCAGCAGATGAAGAGATGGGCAGAAAATTAGGGGATAGCTTTAATAATCAGGTAGGAAACGCGGGGTATATTAATAACTGATGGTAGCCTTTTTAGATGAAGCAATAGGAGTAAGTAAAAGCTTTGTTAGCCTGACCGGAACAGTGGGGATTGCTGGATTCGTGTTCGATATATCGAATGACGCTATAGTTGAGCTTGAAAATGAAATTACCGACCATTATGTGGAAAATGGAACTCCGATTGAAGACCATATCGCGATGAGACCTGAAAGGGTTACTCTTAGCGGATATTGTGGGGAATATAGGAATATTGTAAATGATGATAAAAGCACTTTGCAGAAAGTTTCTGAAAAACTTATTACAGTGGCTTCTTATCTTCCCGCTTTAAATCAAGCTGCTGAAAATATCTATAATCGTTTTAAGAATAAAGGGGTTGAATCAGCTTCTATTATGGACGTTGTAGATACTGGAACGGATTTATTTAAAGCGTATAGAAGTGTAAATATCCCTAGTGATAATCAGAGTGAAGCCTTTATCTTTTTTGAAGCCTTACGGAATGCGAGAAGTACTTTTACGATTCAAACCCCATATAGGTATTATACAGATATGGCTATAGAAACGATGAGGGCAACGCAATCTGGGGCGACGAAAGATGAGACTAGTTTCGAAATAACTTTCAAAAAAATTAGAATTGTTAATACTAAGACTACAGCGATTGCTGAATCTGTGGTCGAAAATGCCCAAGGGAGACTGGCTAATCAAATCTCCAGTACAGTTAATAAGGGCATAAGTAAAGGTAAAGAGATAGCTAATCAGTCTATAGTTAGCTTGTTCGGAGGATAAATGCAGCAAATTACAGATTTAGGAAGTGACGCTAAACAAACTTTTAGAATCCAGATTGAGAACGGGAAGCTAGCTACGTTTACGTTTACCTATATGGATAATCAAATAGGCTGGTTCTTCGATGTCGAATATGAGGGATTCATTTCTAAAGGGCTTAGAGTTACTAATTGCCCTAATCTGCTCGCTGCTTATGAAAATTTAATCAGATTCGGATTAGCGTGTTTTGTGAATGATGGAGCTGAGCCATATTTTCAAGATGATTTTAGCACAAATAGGGCTACCCTCTATATCTTAGATAAAAGTGAGGTAGAACAGGTTCGCGAGGTATTATATGCTAAAATGGAATAGAAATTATAAGCTTAGTATGGATATAGGTGAAATTGTTCAGAGTAAAACCGGAATAGATTCTACGGGTAAGCCCATATATCAATATGAGTATGACAAACCTGTATTTACGGAGACTATCGAAATAGCCTATCCCTTTACGCTTAATTTCTCGGTTAAAAGAGATGTTTATTCTCAAGTTAATACTGCCTATTTCCAAATTTTAGGGCTCAATGAAAATACTCGAACTAAACTTTATAAAGACAGGGATAATGTAAGAAAGTTTATCCGTATCAGGTTTAATGCTGGGTATGGAGATAATACTCCTTTGTGCTTTAACGGAACAATTAAAGAGTGTTATTCGTATAAGGAGTCTGGAGGTACTGAATTTAAAACCGAAATAGAAGCGTGGGATGGAGGATTTGGGATTTACTGGGCTCATACTAACAAGACGCTTTCTCGGGATGTATCAAGTACGGATATTCTAAATATCTTGACCGCCGATTTTAAGGTTATCGAACTGGGGGGAATATCTGATAATATTAAAATTCCTCAAACTAATCGAGACCATGTGTTTATTGGGCGGACGTGGGACTGTGTACGGAGCTATGTAAATAACAATCTTTTTGTGGATAATGAACGTATTTTTTATATGATGACGGAGGAAGACGTTCGTCAGGGTGAAATTATGTCATTAGATGTAGACACTGGTTTATTGGCTTCTCCGCGGCGTAGAGATACCGTGATTGAGGTAGAACTATTATTTGAGCCGCGCGTTGTGCTGGGGCAGCAAATCTCGCTGACTTCTCAAACCGTTCCTTATTTAAATGGTACTTATAAGATTATAGGGATTCAGCATGATGGAACGATTTCAGGGGCTGTAGGTGGAAGACTAAGAACTACGTTGTCTTTATTTATAGGAACAAAAATATTTAATCAGATTAAGGAGTTGAATCGCGGTGTTACCTAGGGAATATCTGGATAAATTAAACCCCGATTTGCTGAAAATGCTTGAAACTTACGGGGATAATTTAGGCTCTAAATTTAAATGCCATAGAGTGGGGACGATTACTAAGTTCGACCCCCAAAGGTTAGTTGTTAATATTCGGCTGTTAGATAAGATGACATTTCGAGATATGGTTGATGACTATACCGAGTTGGTGGATATTCCAATTATAATTAATGGAATTGATGATTCTCATTTAACCTTTGGGGATATAACCGGAAGTGAGTGTTTAGTCCATTTTAATGATACCGATATAGACCTATGGCATGAAACTGGGGAGGCTTACGAGCCTAATACTGCTCGGATTCATGATTGGAATGATGGCTTTGCAGAATTACGCCCCTATTCTACCCCCCATTTATTTAACTATGATTTAGCCGGTACAGTATTAGAACGCAAAAACTGTAAAGTTAGGTTGTTAGATAATGGGGCTATCGAAATTACAAATGGCTCTGCGATAATGACTTTATCGGGGAATAATGTAGATATAACCGCCAATACCCATATTGCTGGAAATGTCACTATTGATGGGGATGTTACAATTAACGGTAAAGTTACTATTATGGATGACGTCACGATTCAAGGTGATACAAATCAAACTGGTCAGATTATGGCTACTGGTACGATAACCTCTAATACCGACGTTAGGGCTTTAGCTATTTCTTTATTAACCCATATCCACGGAGCTGTTATGCCCGGGGATGGTACGACAGGAGCGCCACAATGATATATTTAATTATTCCTCTATCTGCTTTATTATGGAGAATCCGCGGAGGGCTCTGGAAAGAGTATATTCCAGAAAATAAGATATGGTATGCGGTGGGATTTGGATTGTATGGATATTTTTATTTTTCATCTGTCCAAAGTGCCTTGGTAGGATTTGCGGCTTGTTATACTAGTTATCAGTTATATGGCTGGGGGCTATATTTGGGGAGATTGTTGTCAGGTGGAGAGTTGAAGCCTAATCTTAATCAATACCGCGAATGTGAGTTAATCGATGATTTATTATATTCAGCCCATATTACATTTAAGGGGAAGACAATTTATCTTTGGGAATATCCGCGAGCCTTTGGCTTTTGTGGCACTACCTTGACCGGATTAATTATTACATTCTTGTGGGGGCTCTATTTGCAAAGCTTCTTAGTGATATTTTCCGGTTTGGCTATGGGCGTGATATATTGGCTAGGTGGAAAATTTGAAAAAATTCTTGTACTGGGCAAAAATGGCTGGAACTGGGGCGAGTGGCTGTTTGGGGCTTATCTGGGACTAATAGGAGTATTACAATGTCAGTTAGGGCTATAGATGATAATCGGGATTGGCAATTTGGGCAAAGTAAACAATCCTATAAAATAGGGATTGAAGAGACCGCACAGATGATTAAAACGAGAGTCTTATCTTTTTTGGGCGACTGTTTTTTTGCGACTCAAGAGGGGATAGACTGGCTTAATCTGCTAGGTAAAGGAGCACAAAAGGAAGAGGATTTAAAAAAGAGTATTAGTTTAGTGATTTTGGAAACACCCCGCGTGCTGGTACTGAATAAGGTTGAACTTATCCGCGACCGGGATAGCCGAAAATTGATTATTTCTTATGATGTCGCTACAATATACTCACAAAGTTACATAGGTTCAATAGGTGTTGATAATGGCTAACGAAATAAACGCAAATGGGATTGAGACCGAAGACCTCCAGACAATTATTGATAAACTGACTATAGAGTTTAAAAATATCTATGGACAGGATATTAATTTAGAGCAATCAACCCCAGATGGGCAATTAATTAATATCTTTGCACAAGCTAAGATTGACACATTAAACTTAGCCGTCCAGCTGTATAATCTGTTCAACTCTGAGACAGTTATCGGTAGGGCTCAGGACAATCTTTATAAGTTAGTGGGATTATATAGAAAATCTTCCCAATTTTCTTTTGTGCAAGTTAATGTTACGACCACTCAGGCAGTAAATCTGGAGGGGCTAGACGATGATATCGAGAACATTAATGGTGTGGGTTATACGGTATCTGATACGAACGGCAATAATTTTATTCTTACTAACTCAGCCGCTATAACTGGAGCCGGAACTTATCTTCTGGAATTTAGGGCTCAAAATGTAGGCGCCGTTCAAGTTCTTCCAAATACTATTAAAAATATGGTTTCCGTTATTAGGGGCGTTTCTGGAGTAAACAACCCCGGTGTCCAATATTTGACCGGTAATGACGCAGAAACAGACGCAGAATTTAGAATTAGATTCAATAAGTCCCGTTCTATTTCCAGTAAGGGATTTAGTGATTCACTCTTAGCCGCTTTGCTTAATATTAACTTAGTAGCTGACGCGCAGGTTTATCAAAATAGGACTAATCAGACCGATGGAGATGGAACTCCGGGGCATACAGTTTGGGTGATTGTAGAGGGTGGAACTAATGAAGATATTGCTCAAGCTATCTATGCTAATGTAACCGATGGTGCGGGAATGCGAGGGGAAACGCAAGTTGTAATTAAAAAATCTAATGGATTATTGGAGACTATTAATTTTGACCGCGCTAGTTCAGAGCCTCTATATATTCAAGCTACTTTAAAGAATTTAACGACTGAATCTTTAAACTTAGACGCGATTAAGCAAAATTTGGTTAATAGCTTAAGTTTTAAAATTTATTCTCCGGTTGATACGGCAGAAATAACTTGTATTTTGCGAAATTATAGTTCGGATTATATCCCGTATAATGTGGGAGTAAGCCTTAATAATTCAGACTGGGAAGAGTATTTACTCCCGAGTTCAAAATTAAATAAGTTTTCACTAAGTCCAGAAAATATTAAATTAACGGTGGTATAATGACGACTTTACAAGATTACTATGCTAATTTATTAATCATCCAATATAATGGACTTCCTAAAGCGTCCCAGACTATTAGGTTGTTGACGGAGGTAGCCTCTGGGGATGAAATTTTAAATCAACTTCCCGAGGCTTTTGATGTAGATACTGCCGTGGGGGCTCAACTAGATTTAATCGGTCAATTTGTTGGGGCTGATAGATACGGATTGAGCGATGATGAATATAGAATTTTGATTAAATTTAAAATTATTGTGAATAATATTGACGCTAGCATGAAATCAATAGATGACGCTATTTTTAATACGTTTGGGACTTCAATCGTTGTGTCTAATAATAAAGATATGACTATGACCTATATCATAGAGCCGCTTTATAAAAATGTAGTAGAAGCTGCGTATAAATTAGGCTTTTTGCCTGTACCTTTAGCGGTAGGGGTAAATGTTATTTTGATGGTTCCAAATCCTGATTTGATTTTCGGCTTTAAACGCGGTATGTTAGAAACAAATGCAATAGGCTTTTCGACGAAAGATAAGAAAAGACAAGCTACGTGGCTTACTAAAGATAATATTCTTACGGGGGGGGGGCAATGGCTAAATTAGCTCGTGTAACACAGAAGATTTTTGCAGGAAATGCGCAGCCAACAGATACGGCTGTCTTTGGGACGATGAAAACTCAAACCCCCCAATATACTGGGGATATTGCTCAATTGATGTCTAACCCTGCATTTTTGCAGGGCTGGGGTTCTGCTGTTGAGGAAAATTTCGCTCCATTTATGGAAGAAATGACGGGTGTGCAGAAAGTGTTTTCCCAGCAAATTGCTTACTTGCTCCAAGATGGTATTCCTGAATATGACCCGGGAACAACTTATTATATAGGAAGTGTCGTCCGTTCTGGGAATAACTGGTATGAATCTATTGTCGATAATAATACTGGCTCGGCTGTGACTGATACGAGTAAGTGGGTTTTGCTTTTTAATAGTAAAAATTTTATTGAGGGAATCCCCGAATGGTATAAAAGAACTATTTATGCCAAAGGAAGTATTACTAAAACATTAACTGGGGGTAATGTTATCTTATGGCTAAGCTTGCAAGATAATAATTTAAATCAGAATCCGACTTCTACTTCTGGATATTGGAAAAAAATTATTGATACTTCGTTTGAGTTTGTAACCCAGCAATATGTAGATACTAATTTTCGAAGAATCGCATACGATACCGATAGAACAGTCTCCCCTATATCTGGGAATTATACATTATCTTTAACTAATACTGATGAAAGAGTAAGCCTAGGTGTAGCCGATAATGTTACTATTACGCTGAATACATCGGGGTTAAGCTATCCTCAAGGCAAAAATTGGTACACGGTAGTATTTGTAATATATTTTACCGCTGGTGCAAAAACCGTAACTTTTGTCGATAGCGGTGGGCAGAGCATACAATGGATTAATGGACTAGTTCCAGACTTTACCAATGGATTAGTTCATTTGGTGACGCTTACTAAAGGAGATACATGGAATTATGTAGCTATGTCAGACGCTGGAAGCATTGGAGGCTAGGCAATGACTATACCGTACAACTTCGACCCTTTGGGTAGCAGTAATATGCCTACTTATGACCCGGGAACTATATTAATTAAACATTCTGGTGAATATACTTATAATATTAAACTATCTCGCGGTGTTTATAAAATAGCTCTATGTGGTTCTGGAGGAACGGGAACAGCGTGGATTGCTGGTAGCTATGGATGGGGGTCATCTGGAGGTTCTGGGGCGTTTGTTGAAATAGAAATTTTTAATCCGAGAAATCAGCAGCTTCAAATTTATGCTCCTCCCGCAAGAATTAATAGAGGTTCTCAAGCTGGCGGTGACGCAGTAATGACTTTAAATAATGTAGAAATTGTGAGAGCTGGCGGAGGGCGACCCGGAGGTGCTGGATATGGTGGCTCGGGAGGGACTTATACGGTAAATAGTTCTTCTGGATTGATTACTATACTGTCGACTAATGGTATAAATGGAAAAGGAGGGGGAACAGGTTTCTCAGGTTCGGCTCCTGAGGGAGCTTCCGTTTCACTTTATGACAGCTGGGGAACTGGACGAGAAGTAAATAGTAATCCGGGAGGGCTTAGAGTGGAATATTTACGTTATAGTTAATAAAGGGCAATATAATGATGGGATATGCAAAATTAGTAAATGGAAATTTAGAGTTTGCTCCGTATTTTTTAGAAAAAAACGGTGCCTCTATCCTTGGCTATAACTTTGATAGCAATATCGAGATGATGGTTTCAGATGGTTATAAGCCTGTGGAGACTATCGACGATAAATCCTCATATATCGATTATGATGGTACTTTTTCATTCGAATTTGAGGAAGAAGCAGATAAGATTGTCGAAAAAGCTATATTTCATAAATATTCTGATGAAGAAAAAAGCCAGCAAGTACGAGATACTCGAAATGCTTATCTGGAGGGAACGGATAAGATGATAGCTCTTCCTGACTTCCCGATTAGCCAAGAAGAAAAAGAAAATTTAATTACTTATCGCCAGTATCTGAGGGATATTCCAGAGACAAAAGGCTTCCCGTGGATTAAAGTTTTAAACTTTGAAGAATGGAGTAAAAAAAATGTGGCTAATTGAGGTAACTACAGGGGATATTGTTCCCCCTACTCCAACTTATACCTTTACGATTAATCCTACCCCCGAAAATGCTACGGTTACGATTAATGGAGAAATACGCAAGAGTTTGACTGCGGAAGAAAATACCTTAATTGAGTGGATAGTTGAGGCTGAGGGATATATTAGTCAGAGCGGAAATTTAACTTTGACGGAAGATAAAACTCTGGATGTTGTTTTGGAAGAACAGCCCTCTTTCCCAGTAGACAATATTCTGGGGGATGTAACAAGCTTTGAGGGCACCAGTATGCTTAACGCCGAACACGTTTTGCAAAATGGTTATGACTATTTTAAAAATGGAACAGCCATCCCTGCTGATGACTTTGTTTCGATGACGCAGTTAGAAAATAATAATATTACTATGCAACTTGATAAGGCGGTAACCGTTAAAAAAATATCGGTATTATGCTCAAGTAATTCCTCGTCTACTGGTATGTTGTGGAGCTGTACATTTTATAAGCCCGATGGGTCATCAGATTTTCGTAATAGTTCTCAATTTAAGGGCTCATCTCAACAGACTGTAGAAGTTGTTCCCGGTACTGCCGCGGAGGGAGTAAATAAAATAGATATTACTATGGGGGGAGTAATTTCTCCTGTAGTTACAGTTAAAGTATGGGCAATTTATGTAGAATTGGAGACCGCATGACGATACCATACAACTTCGACCCTTTGGGCTCTACATTAATGGTTCCGTATAAGCCTAATATTGTCGTTTGGGAAGCTAGACCACAGCCTGCTAATGGCGGGCAGGATAATGTGACTGCAACTATTAAGTTATATCCCGGAATTTATGAATTTTTGCTTGTGGGGGGGGGAGCAACTCTGCTTATGGTGGTTTTGACGGCTATGCTGGAGGCTCTGGCTCTGCTTGGAAAGGCCGAGTTAGAGTTACTAAAACTGTAGAGGTGCAAGTTCAGGCTGGGGCTAAGACAAATAAAAATACCTATCCATTGCATAAAGATTCATTTGTGGGGAATTGGATTACAGCCCAAGGAGCTGGCGGGGCTACGGATAATAACTGGGATGCTTTTTTCTCAGGAGCTGTTGTTATTAATGCTGTAGATTATGGAACAATTATCTCAACTGAACTTTCCGTCAATACTCAGCGTAATAATAGTTATCAACCGATTGCCGGCACTAACTATGGACAATGCTTTTATACGGGATATGCTAAGATTACCTATTTAGGCCAGAGAGTATAATTTTTCTTGACTTTTGCTAATTTATGATAAATTATAAAAGCAATGGTCGTCTGCCTTGTGTAGAAAGACTTCGGGAGGTCGTCCTTAGGGGCGACTTCTCCTATTTATGGGGTTTGCATAGTTCTAATTCCATGCGTAGCTTATTAAGACGTCCAATCCATTCCCATGTATAAGGATATTCATTGCAAGAGGCTTTTTCCAGCTCTGTGGCGACTTTTTCTCCAGCAATAGGGAATGTAGGGCAATTGTTATAATTTGCCACTGTGCATGAGTTTAAGAAGCTCAGAACGGCTAGCGTTAGGCTGAGAATATATTTCCGACTTTTTTTTCTCGACATACTTAACAACTTCTACCTCTTTCGTGATTGTTTTTATTTTCTGACGGCTAGCACCAAAAAAATAAGCTCCAATAAGCAAAGAAAAAAAAAGAGTGATTAGTATAATAGTTTGCTTCATCGTTCCCTCCCCTTAAATGGTAAATGTGGAATATCTAATTTTTTACGAAGAAAATCCTCTATTCCTTTATTTTGAATACAGCGGAGTTTATAATCTGGAAAATCTTCTCTAAGCCCTTTGCAGAAATCTATAAATTGGGAGGGTTCAGCGAAAGAATAAAGGCAATTCCCATTTCTTAAGGGCTTATAAGCTGCGATTTTATCTCCGACGTGTAGTATATAAATATGTTTGACTGGGGATGTCATTTTTATTCTCCGAAAAATAGTCTTTTCTCTTCATCCCGCCGCTTGACAAGACCTTTTAAAATTTTGCCTTGAGACCTTATCCAGTTCCAGTTTTTTTTAGCTGTGGTAAAATCTCCATCTTCAATAGCCTTTTTGCACTTAGATTTATTAAAGGCAGCTTGCCCGATGTTATAAATTAAGCTATAAAGGGCTTCTTTCTGATTCTCGTTAAAATTTCCTTTAGGTAATGTAATAGTGGAACAATACCAGTCCAAAAGCTGTTCCGCTCTTTCTAAGGTGATTTTATCGCCAATCTGGACACTTCTCCCATCTTCATAGGTAGTATTACCCCATCCGATAGTTGGCTTTCCAGCGGGGCAAATATAGGCTTCTAAATGTAAGCCCTCCCATTTCTTAATAAGCCAATAATTCATTTATCTAACCCTTTGCGAATTAGGTGCTCTTTGATAAATTGCAAATCGGAACGTATCTCGATAAGACTGACGTCAAGCTTTGCAGAGGTCATTTGAAAATTTTTTTCATTTTGATTTATCCGCGCGTCTATTTCTTTGTGCTTTTGAAGATTTTGTTGATTAGTAGAAGCGATTTCGGCTTTTAGATTTGCTAAATCAACCGAGCATTGTTTAGTTTGGTAAATGAATATGCAAAATCCATAAACTAAACCGCACAACCCAACTAAGGCCGCTATAATCGTTTTAATCTGCCGTGCATTATGATTGATACGTTCTAATTGATTCATTTTAATAATCCTAACAATTGGGGAAGAGCCTCAGGGGCTATAAGGGTAACGAGAATAATTGTTCCGGTGGTTAATATCATCCCTAAGAGGCAGAGCGTAAAAATCTGCCTCTTGGTTAATTTTTTTACTATGTCCTTTTTTATACTCATAGATACTCAAACAACATACATACGCCCTTATAATTTAAGGACATTTCCCCACTTAAGCAGTTGCCCCAAATTGAGAATTCCTGATTAGCGGTTACTTGCCAGTAGAACTCAATACTAAAGCTCATCGTATTTTCGCTAATACTTACAGCTTGAGATTGGAGGGGCTCAAGAGTTTGGCCATTAATCCGTGCTTCATAATAAATATTGCGTACATTAGACCCACCTAAGCTTACATTTCTTTTTACATGAATAAGCCCCGGTTTTTTAAAAATGATACCATCCCCTGTCTCATTAAGCTCCATACTTTCCGGAGGGATACTTGGAAAACGGGTCGTTAGCGGAAATGGAATTTTTTTAAGAGACGTAGTTAATTGAACAGCTTCTGGGGCTCCCATAATCACCCACTTATCAAAATGAGAGCCGGTTACATTAGATAGAGCCTCTGCAACCTGCTGTTTTGTCATAAGATTATTGGAGACTGCAAGACTGTATGAAACCGGATTTTCTACGGATGGAGGGACTAAAAAATTAGTATCAGCTAGGATGTCAAGCCCGTTGTTAGTGGCTAACTGTGCAGTCCCACCTATAAATGATATATCTAAGGATTGCCCAATAGAGGTGTCTCCCTCAAGACGGAAAGTGTCTTTAATTGCGGAATTAGTTAAAGTTTTCCCGTCGACAGTCTGTGCCCCAGTAAGGGTTACTGCGGTTTGACTTAAAGTATTTACAGTTCCTTGTATGCCTTGAACTTGGTCGCCTAATTGGCTGTCGTTGTTCTGGAGGGTAGTAATTTGTTCAGCCATAGTCTCAAGAACTTCCTGAGAAGCTGGAGTATCCTCAGTTTTATCCGCGCTGTCTAAATAAACAACTTCCCCTGTTTCCGCATTAATAAGTGTTTTTAACATTAAACATACTCCACTTCTTTACGGTTATCCCAGATAGATGTCCGTTCATACGTGCCGTTACTATGTTTTACTGATAATACTTTCCCGGTCGCGTCGTGTTCAATTTTAGTAATTGCCCAGTTTGGGGAAGAAGTTTCCGCACCTGCGTAAGCTCTTCCGATATAGGTATCTGTACCGTCATAATCAATTAAGGTTTGTTCGAGCATTTTTATCCTCCATTTTTTTATAATATGGAAGAATTTCTTCGTAAAGTCAAATTACAACGACTTAAGTAACTCATACTGTAGAGGTGGAGAATATTTGCATAAGTCACGGTAATAAGCAATAGACCTCCCCTCGGTGGTAAAATAATAATCTAACCCATATCTAGATTGTGGCAAAAATACTCCTTTAAATGTCCGATAAACAGGTGGAAGCTCCCCACAACATAAAAGGGTTAGATTTGCCGGAAGCTCGCTTTTCTGGGTATAGTCCCCTATATAAAGCTTATAAATTTTCATGCGTTAGCCCTGAATTAAATAGATGATACTCCTTTTAAAACTTCTGCTTAAACTGATTAGCGTATTGAGTGTCATATCTTTGATTAGCCCATGATTAAGCCGAAAAATAATCTGGACTTCGGAACTTGAATTACGCTTTTTTTGCTCTTTATAATATTCCACACCAATATTTTTGAATGTAATTTCTAACGGTGAAAATGGAGCTTTATTTTTTCCGGTAAGAGCATACTCAAGGCTAATATCGGCAAACTGGCAGAACTCATAAGCCGTTTTAATACGGTGGATATTGTTCGGATTATAAAAGTATGTTGGGTATCTTCCTACGGCTTTGCTTGCTTTATATAGCGAGCCATATTTTTCTACTAAAGCGTCCGCAATACGATTACGGATTTCCAAAGCTTCTTTTGCCTGATTATTATATTGTTCAATTGTTTTGCGTTTTCTTACCATTGTAATTTCCCCCTCTGGCGTTAGAATATTATACTTGTTAAGGATTGTCAATAGATAGGGGTTGACATTCTAAAAAAAATAATATATAATATAATTATTATGATAGTCGAGTCATAATGCTCATCTAATGAGTTCTCCTTTCGATGTTTGCTGGGATTCCCTCGGGTATTCGTACTCGGGGGAATTTTTTTATATTTTTTCACTTTAGGGGTTGACATATAGAAATTGTCTATATATAATATAATTGTAAGCAAACAAAAAGGAGTTTAAAAAGATGAGTTGTTATTGTTATATTGTGAAAAAAAAGACTATCGATAATCTGGTATGGGGTTTTACTCACTTTGTTGAGGATTATAAATATAATAATCTTTCGGCTGATGAAATAGGGAAAAAATTAATCCAATTAAATACCCTTTCTTATGTTAAACGGTATCGTCATTGTGGGGAAAAAGTTTCCGATTATTTGGAACTAAAAAAGGAATATCAGTTCGAAAATACTCACCCTAGCTTACTTCAACTTGTCCAAAGCTGTGAATGCTATCTTTACCAAAGCTGTGAATGTGGAATGGACACGTCACATATCTATGAGCTAGTAGTATGCCTTTTAACTGATACGACCAGGAAAATTGTTAATAGTTTGCCGGAAATGCAAAATTTACCGTGGGAGTAAAAAAATGAATATTGTTAAAAATTTAGAATGTATTCCGGCGTTTCTGCCTCTAAAAAGAGCTATTATACAGAAACTTGGAAATTTAGATTCTCTTTATATTTCCGACAACCTCCCTCCTGAAATTCAGGAGGTGAGGGATGAGGACGGGAAACTTCACCGGTATAAACTTTCGAAAAGCCAGCGTTATGAATTGGCGCTAGAAGAATTTTTTTACGGAAGAGAATCAGAAGATTATGGGGATGACTTAGTTCATGAGTCTATCCGAAATGAAGTAACGGCCTTTGTTATTGCCTTGTGTAAAGAAATATTAAAATAATTTATATTTTAATAATTTTTCCTCTTAACATATAGAAACTATCTATATATACTATAATCGTAAAGAGGCAAACAAACAAAGGAGTTAAAAAATGAAATATACAAGAGAAGAAGCTCGTGAATCTGTTAAATGGTATGTCGAGGCTTATTTAAATGATAACCTTGATAAAGATACTTATATTAATGGCTTGATGGATGAACTCACTTTTGATGAAAATGATGAGTTTGACACTGAGGAACAGGGGCTTGAAATTCCTGCTCGTCATAACAAAAAACAATCCGTTATTACTATTTTCTGAGGTGCTCCATGGAGATTAAAGTAGGCAAAGAATATACCCTTAAAAGTGGGCATAAAATTAAAATTCTGGAAAAAGTTAATCCAGAATATCCATACTCTGGAATTTATTATAAAATAAAATTAAACGACCCAGAATTTATTGGAACTTACTCAAAATCGTATTTAGAAAATTTAGAGTATAGGCAAAAATAAACAAAATTATCTACAACTTTTAAACAATTATTCATAATGCTTTAATCCCTATTTGAAAGAATCAAGTAGGGATTTTGTCTGTATTATACTTTTCAGATATAGCAAAATTATATATCTTATTTTTTGAAAGAAAAGAGGAAATTTATTAAATATTTACAAAAATGTTGATTATGCCGCGCGTGATTGTTATGTTATTTTGTGCATAGGTAATTTGGGGATGTACTATATAGACAGCCCCGCTTTTAAAAGGGGATTATAAACTATGTTGCAATTTTCACCGATAATTTATCCAGAATGGGGAGAGCTCATTTCAGACCTGTCTGTTGAAGAACAAGCAGCGATTTTTAATGCGATTTTGAAATATCCTAATGTTGAAATTAATAGTGGGATATGGCGTTTTATTAAGTCGCAAATCGATAAAGACTATGAAATGTTTCAATTAAAGTGCAGAAAAAATAAAGAAAATTCAAGGAACTACTGGGCTAATAAGACTAATAAAAAACCGAACGATATCGCGCGATATCGAACGATATCCAACGATATCCCCTCGATATCCAACGATATCCCCTCGATATCCAACGATATCCCTAAACCTAAACCTAA
>ENA-ORTF01000682-ORTF01000682.1-human-gut-metagenome-genome-assembly--contig:-NODE-682-length-44040-cov-12.545913_pt1 | contig 44040 bp, 74 predicted proteins | sample MGYA00241908_ERZ509180 | MGnify/ENA primary metagenome ERZ509180 (study PRJEB26280, sample SAMEA2338814) | human gut metagenome | biome: human gut; feature: human-associated habitat; material: faeces... | reverse complement strand
ACCAACCAGCCTTCTTAGCGTTCTTAACATGTTCAACATAGAACCAATGGTTGGGCCCTTCAGGGTTGCAGTTAAACCAAGCCTTACTCCCTGTTACAGAACACCGGGCTAATGCCTGCTCAACGAATGAACGTGGCATCAGAGCTACCTCATCAAGCAGTACTCCAGCAAGTGTTATACCTTGTATAAGGTCCTGGCTTCGTTCATCCCTACCACCGAATAAGTAGTAAGTATTAACTTGGCCATTCTTACTAACTACTAGTTTGTTCTCTGCTTGTCTATCGAGTACCTTGAACCCTCTTGAGAATAGTACATCCTTTAAGGGTCCGATTAAGTTTCTTCTTAAGGAACCAACCGTTTTACCACAGATAGCAAACTGAGCTTTATTGAAGCTAAACATGCTCCAAATGATGAAAGAGAATGACATGACGAGGGTCTTTCCAGACCGAATTGCCCCCTCAGCAATCACCCCATTAGCATTTTTATAGGGAGAAAATTCAGTCCACCATGTGAGAAGTTGCATCTGTTTGTTTGATAGCTTTTTCCATTCCATATATTTTATATATTCCTTTATATGCTATAGTTGGAAGGCCTTGTTAGGGCCTCCCTATTTTAACAAAAGGATTGTTTAAATTGGTTTTTTGATTTATACTATATATTTCATTTTCAAACTTTTTAGTTCTTTTAAAGTTGTAAAAGCAGAACACTTTGAAATTGTAAGAATAGAACACTCATCCGTTTCAGTATTGTACCATGCACATCCATTACCACAGATTACTTGGAAATTGTTTAGTGGACAGTACTTCTTTATTTCCTTTCCCATTTTAACACCTCACTGTTTGTTCTTTATGTATTTACCATTTGCAGGTAGGTTATATTTTCTTCTCCATTGGCAAATAGCTGCATTAGAAACATGACAGACCTTTGCTACCTTCCTATCTATTAGTCCTTCATTGTATAACCTCATTCTTAATTCATGTTCTTCCTTTGTTAACCTATTTATGCTTCCAAGTGTGTTACCTTTTTGGAATCCTTTTTCTTTATTACCTGGTAAGCCCCTCGTCCACCTCCAAGATTGTATTGTCTTTTTCGGAAAGTGTATGATTTCAGATATTTGTTTGTCATCCAATCCTTGGTTGTAAAGGTCCATTCTTTCTTTTTCTTCTTGTTCTGTTAGTTTGTACATTATTTAATTCCAATACAGATTACCTTTGTTTCTTCTAATATGTTTTTAGTATATCTGTTTTGGTTCCCCTTTCTTAATATTTCAGCGTTTACTCTTTTTGCTGTTTCTTTTGCTTCGTATATGTTATTAGCAAATACTTCTATTTGGTTTGTTGTATTTGTTATAGTATCATGTACTATAACTTCGTATTGCCTTACCATTTTAATTCTTCTAGTTCCTTTATTCTTTCCAACAAACAGAATTGGAAGTTGTTTGGATATTGAACCCTTATTTGGTTTATAGCTATTACTTGGTTCCTTGCTTTTGAAATGGAAAGGTGTACTTCCTTAGTATCTGGATCCCTATATCCAACTATGTATGTAAGTATCGGTAGCATTTATTTAAATCTTAACCAATTCACATTGGTTTCCGTTCTTCAGCTTCCTGAAATATACAGATCCTTTGTGCTTGATAATTTGAATTGTATAATATCCATGGTCAGTATTGAAGTTATTTTCTTTTTTAATACTTCCCTCAGTAAGTAAAGCTTTTTGTTCCAACTTATCCATGTTGTTATTCCTTTCAATTTGGTAAGTGTGTGTACTTATGTGGTTTGATGGAAATTATTTCATATCGTTTGGGGAATTTGTTTAGTTCCTTTTCGGCTACCTCCTTTGCATCTTCTATATCAACAGCTTGGATGTAAAGGATGTGGTTTGAAATGTAGCCTTTCCTTTTATATTCAATCTTGTAAAGCATTTAGATAACCTCCAGGATTTTGTTAACTATGAAGTATTCCTTGTGGGTTAGTCCTTTTGTTTTACAGAGCTTATCTATTGCATCGTATCTAGCATCTTTAGAAGTTTTGCTTTCAACACGAATTAAGTATTGGTTTTGGTTTAGCATGTCGTAAATTTCTACCTCAAACATTTTGTACTTTCTTTCTTGTTTTTTGTTTTAAGTGTTGTTGTGTTCCCTCTTGTACTTAATGCAGGCAGGGCATCGTTTGGGAAGTTCCATCCCCTTGCGTTTATAAAAGCCAATTGCAGAACCAGTAAGTTCGAATTCAGCATTGCAATCAACACATGTAAATTTGTGTACTTCCTTTTCAGCCTTTCTACAGTTTAAGCAGACCTTTGGAAGGTTGTATCCATGTTTGTAGTAGAACTTCTGTTCAACCGGAGCCATGGTAAATTCAGTTCCACAGTTCTTGCAAGTAATAGTAATGGGTTTGAGCACTTCCGTGGTTTCAGTGTTCTCTTCGAAGTTAAATTCAGTAGCCATAAGTTTTGTTCCTTTCTTTGTATGTAAATATTATAACACAAAATAGAATAAATGTAAAGGATTATTTTAAAGGCCTGGATTGTTAGTCCAGGCACTTTTGAGTTGTAGTAGCCTTGTGTGTAGATGGAATGGTTGTAGCTTCTAGCCTGAATCATTACAGAACCTTGGTAGCGATGTTGTTTTCCATTTTAGTATTTCCTTTCTGTATTTAAGTTGTTTGGTTTAACTACAGTACTATTATAACAGAAAGAAGTAGGTTTGTAAATGGGTATTTCAAAATAAGTTTTAAACAAAAGGAAAGTATGGTAGTTAGCTATATAGCTTATATATACTTCTAAAAGAAAAATATATAAAAAGAAAAGGTTCCTTACTCAGTGGGTTCTTCCCAGACAACCTTGGCACTCTCCTTAATGGCCTCAATGAACCCATCATCCTTTTGTTGAGGGTTTTCCAATTCATATACTTTCTTCTTAAGCTCAAACTCTTCTTCAAGTAGTTCAACCTTACGTTCCTCTAGCTTTTGTTTCCAATCCTTTGGCATGTCATCAATGTACTTGGATAAGCAATCCAAAGCCTTCAATTTGTCATGCAACTCTATGGATACACCATCCCTACCAGATTTGATAGATTTGATGAGCTGGCCATCAACTTCAGATGCTGGCTTGAGAGTAATGTATCCTGGGTGTATGTTAACAAAATCAGTCATGTCAGAGAAGGCTATTCTGATCCACTGGTCAATAAGATCTACAGCATTAACCATGTGGACATTTAGAATTCTGGCTTTGAGCCACATGATGTACCTTTGAACAGACTGCTTCTGGAAAAGCCTGTATGAATAAGTACAATCACATGACTCATAGCCAGCTCTTTTAAGGGCCATCTTTCTATTAAAGCCTTCAACATAGAATTCACAGAACCGTTGGGCTTTAATGGGGAGTCCCTCTATAGCTTCTTCCCTTGACATTTCTAACAATTCCTCTTGGGTATACCCCTTACTATCTACCGGAATAGCTACCATGTCAAGTTTACTCCTTTATTTCATATTACATTTCCTTCTTATAAAAGTTTTTGGAGATCTCAGTTCTACTTCTTGCCCTACTAAGGAAGTTCTTAAGGTTACACCTGGAACAGTTGTATTCCTCATTAACATAGAATGAGCAGTGGTATTCCTTACATAAACTACAGAACTTCCTTTGTTCTTCACTGAGATCAATGTTTGTGTACATTGTAAAAATGAACTCATTGGGGTTTTCTGTTCGTTCAATTTTAAATGTTAGGTTTGTATACTTTTTAGAAGCCATAAACCTGGCCAATTGTTTACACCCTTTTATGTAAGCCTCTTTTTCTGTATCTGCTTTTATAACAAAGGATTTGACTTTAGCTGACAAGTTCATTTCTTGCCTCCCTTTGCTTGGAAAAGAAGTTCTTCTTCCTTCAAGCGTTGGATTACGTTCTTAGCTGCTTTATCAACCATTTCATTGTACTTATCCCCGGAATGGCCTTTTACCTTTTCAAATGTTACCTTTAAATGTTTCTGGCTTATCAGTTCTAACAGCCTTTGCCAAAGTTCCTTGTTCTTTACTTCATGTCCCTCTTTTGTTTTCCATTCGTTGTTATTCCATACGTGGATCCAGCCTTGCTTTACAGCATTAACACAGTAAGCACTATCACTTCTAATGGTAACTGACATTTCATTCTTATCGGAAGGCAATCTGTAGTTAAGGTGTTCCCTTGGTTCCTCAAGGTGTTCCAGAGCTCTTACAATGGCTTTTAGTTCCATACGGTTGTTTGTTGTATGCTTTTCCCCCCCACTAAGTTTTAGAAGTACCTTTTCTGTTGGGGAAAGGATAATGAAAGCATATCCTCCAGGCCCAGGGTTTTTAGAACAAGCCCCATCAGTGTAAATAATTAAGTTGTTCATTTAAATTTGTTCACTTCCTTTTTGTATTTAAGCCATGCCTTAGTATATAAAATATACTTTAAATATACTTCTGTAGGTGTTAAACAAAGGAAAATGGAAATGCCCTCTTGGCTCGTTATATTTACTTGGTATTGGTTGCCTACACGATACACTTTCATGGGCATTTTGTACTTTTTAGAAATTTTATGGCATATTTTCTTTAAATTTTCCTTTGTGGGTAATTCTTCAGTACCTAATATTTTTATTGCCTTTTTTGCCAATAGTTTTCTGTTTTCCTTTTTAGAACAATCTAAGTATTTGATTTCATATATATCCATATCTTTTATATGCAAGGGGAGCTGGGACTTACCGGGTGGGGAGGATCCGTGCCCAGCTGTAAATACTTCCCCTTGTTATCCCTTAGTCGAAATCGAAGTCATCGTCATCGTCATCCTCAGGCTCAGCCTTCTTAGCCTTCTTGGACTTCTTAGCGGGCTTCTCCTCTTCCTCTTCGTCAGCCTCATCCTCGTCCTCGTCATCGTCCTCGGGTTCCTCAACCTTCTTGGACTTCTTAGACTTCCGATCCTTCTTTTCCTTCTTCTTGGAGGACTCCTCCTCTTCGTCCTCATCGTCAGAGTCGTCCTCAGCCTCCTCAGCTTCCTTCTTGGCCTTGCGAGCAGCCTTAGCAGCCTTTCTCTTAGCAGCCTTGTCTGCCTTCTTAGCGGCCTCGTCAGAGTCCTCAGACTCCTCGGAATCCTCCTCAGTAGCAGCCTTCAGACCATAGGCGTTAATCAGCCGCTTCTCAATGGACTTGCAGGAAGTATCCCCCATGATAGCCTTGAAGAAGCTAAGGCCAGCCTCGTTCATATGGGTCAGGGACATAACAGTCAGGGGGTACTTACGGGTAACCTCCTTAACAGAACCCATGTTGTTGGAAGTCAGGAAGTCGATTGTTTCCTTCACAGAATAGTTAATAGCCATTTCTTTTTACCTCTTTCAAATTTTATAAAATATTTAAGCCAAGTTTAAAACTTGATGCTTACTCCATAGGAATGATTTTTGCCTTAAGTGTAATTTGTTCATCCTCAGCCATGAGGTCGGAAAGCCTTTCAACAAAGGTATTTTCCTTACTGGTTTTGAAGGTAACTTTTGTTTGACAGTTGTGATCGATTACTACCTTGAACACATTCCACAGTCCAAGGGAAATAGTCTCACCATGTACAATTGCTACCATCTTCAGCTGGTTTCCAATGCCAGCCATGAACTGGATTGCTTCAGAAGCATGTTCCTCAGTAAAACCAATCTTTAGGTCAACATCGAAATTACTCTTTGCAGAGTGCCCAGCGTAAAATCCTGTTGCTTTAATAACGTTTGCCTTTTCTTCTGCCATGTTCTTTTTCCTTTTCTTCAAAGAATTGTTTACGGGATTTAGAGGAGGAGGGAACCCTTTTCCTTAGTGCCAGATATTCTTCATCTAATACCACCATCCTTTCTTTTACACTTCCTTGTTTTATTGCTTCTGTCAGTTCTTCTAGGTTTTCAACATTCACTATAGCATAAACCTTATCTTGCTGTAGGAATTGAACTAGGAATATTGGTACCTTATGTTCAACCTGTGCATGGTACTCTAACTGTTTCATGTCGAATTGTTTTAGGGTATATGAATTAGCATCTGTGCTTTTTAATTGTACTAATGCCAATTCGTTTTCCCCATCTTCTTTAGCTACCCAGCCATTGCCGGATCCTGGAACTTGGGTAAAGCCTAAACTTTCCAATGTTTCCTTTTCATTCCTGAAGTAGAATTTACCGTTCCTTTTCATCTTTCTTAGAGAATCCATAATTATAAAGGTTATCTATTTCTAGTCTGTTAGCTCTTACTGTTTTAATTTGACTAAGTTTACAGTCATCCAAAGGACACTTAAAGCAGTCATTACAGTAAGGACACTCTATGCCTTTATCAACCATTACTTAACCTCAATATAACCTTGTTGCAACAGCCACTTCTTGTTTTCCTTGGAAGCCATTACCCTATCGAAGTAACAGTTGCAGCTAATTCCACCTCTATAAAGGTTGTAATAGGAACCTTCCTTAGTAAAGTAGTTATAAAGTTTCATTTTCTGTACCTCCTTTTCTATGTATATATTATACCACACTTGTTTTAGTTTGTAAAGGATTATTTTGAATTTATTTGTAATATTTTTTAAGCTGGGCAAGTTCTATTAGCATTTACCCACTGCCACTTCCCAGCGTTATAGATTAAGAAATATGTTTCATCTTCATGTACTACATGTACCTTGTATACCTTGTACTTAGGTCCTGTACATTTAAAACAACCAGAGATATTCATTCTTACTTCGAACATTTTTATACTTCCTTTCTTTTATTAAAGTTGGTGCCCCATCGGGGAGTCGAACCCAGGACCTGCGGATTATGAGACCGCTGCTCTAACCTGTTGAGCTAATGGGGCTTACTTGAAATGTACTTCTTGATCAAATCCCTTATAGATTTTAACACCATATAATTTTGGATTTGAAAGGAACTTCTTGTGTTTAGTACCAATGTACTTTTCATAAACTTCTATTGGCACTATCGGTGAGATCCTTTCAATGTAAACCATGTAAATGAATTCATAGGGTTTGCCTTGGCTTACATTTGAGAATACAGTTTTAAGGGAAAGGCTTACTGGGGGTTTGTATACCCCCAGCTTACCTTGGGAAGAAATGAATCCTCGGAAGGCTATCACATCTTTTGGGTTAGGTCCACGTTTCATTATGCTACCTCCAAAGCCTTCCGGCACTTTCTGATGTTTCTTCTTGTATCTTTTGCTTCCTTATCAAGAAGTTCCATTTCCTCCAGGAAGTTGTTTAACCTATTCTTACAGAGGTTAATGTAGTTAGGATTTTTCTTAACCTGTTCTTTGATCTTCTTGATGTTATTCTTGGTTTCTGCCTTCTCTTCCTTGATAATGCTAAGGTTAAGGATTGCCATATTAAGGGAATTGTTAGTCTTGTAGTTCTTCATTTTTAGTACCTTCCTTTTTGTATTTGTTTTATTGGTTTATCCTTGCTTATAATATACCACACTTCTTTGGATTTGTAAATGGGTAAATTAAAAGTTTTTTATTTTTCTTAAAGTTCCCTCTTTAGCTTTGGCTTTTTACAATTTCCATATAATGCTATACAAGCTGAGTCAGCTGCATCATCGTCTAGGGAAATAACCTTGCCTTTCCCATTGCCCCTTACTATTTCGAGGGAATCCCTAAATCCAAGGTCGATCACCTTTCTAACAGAACCAAACTTCTGTGGGTTTTTAACTCCTTCTATTGGTTCGAACACTGGCCTTGAATCCCCAAGCACTTCAGACTTCCATGCTCTTGTATCGACAGACCAAACTTCTATACCAAACTCAGCTGCAGTATCAACTATATAAGCTATCATTGCTGCAGCTGGTTTGATAACCCCAGGACGTATTGTGGATTGCCCCTGGTTGGTTGAGAAGAGGCGTAACCGTTCACATAATACAATTACCTGGTCAGAATTAAAGTTCTTTAAACAGCTCTGTATGGCCTTTCTAAGTACCCTTTGTAGTTCAATCCTTTTTTCTGTCTTTGTATTTAATCCATTGTACTTAATTGAAGTAACCTTTTTTAGTTTGCCTTCTACAGCAATAGAAATTCCACACCTTGAATAGCTTTGGTCCAAGCCTATTACACACGGATGGTATTTGTAGTTAGCCATGCCCCGTTTGCTTGGTTTACTTTTTGTCCCGTTTCTGTATTTCTTTGTCAAGTTTAACACGTCCCTTTCCAATATTCCAGCAGGCATCTCTCATATTGCACTGGGAAGCTCGTTTTTCATTACAGGTTGAACACATTCTCTTGGGTACCTTATGTTCCCCTTCGAACTCCTTTTTAAGTCTTTGGATTTCTTTTAACCGTTCTATATAAGGCCTAACCTTTTCCTTATCATAAATAACTGGAACAACCTTTATTTCCTGGTTATCTTTGTTATCAACAAGGACAAATCCTTTTTTGTGTGGAACCCCTGTATAGTGGGATAGTGCCCACTCATAGAACATGATCTGTTTTTCCCCCTTAGGGTGTCCCTTGCTTTTCTTAAATGCCATAGAAGCTTGTGACTTAATATCACAGATAACTTCCTCCCCCATAATATTTAGTAAAGCATCAATAGTAAAGGAAAGGTCATACTCTGGAATGAATAGGGATCTTTCAATTGCAACATCAATGCCAGCTCTTTTAAATAAGGAATACCACTTTTCATGCATTGCATTCCCTTGAGCAAATATCTTTAGCAACTTGACTGGAAGCTGTTCACCTTGGTTCATTTCGTAGAATAGGGAAAGAACCTGCTCACGATAACAGAATTCCTTTTCAGGGGCTATGATTGCAGAAGCGTGTAATCCATATCTGTTTTCATGGTCTCTATCTTCTATAAACAGTTTTTCCAAACGGTTCTTAACAAGCATGGACCACATGTCAGTTTTATTTGCATCCTTAGCTTTCAGTAGATCCTTTGATAGTCCCATTTTTAATTCCTTCCTTTATCCATTCACAGTACATAAGAGCATCTACTAATTCTTCTTCCAAGTACTGAATTCTTTTTTTCTATATCCCAAGTGTTATCTTCCAATCCTTGGCCATAGGTTTCAATACCTTTCTTACGTTGCTTATCAGCAATCTTACAAATGTTTTCCCAATAAGGATTATGTTCCATACTGTTCCTTCCTCTTCTTCATAATTTCATTACGAATGGGTTTAACATCATCGAAACTAACGAATCCTCTGTCAAAGAAGAAAGGCAGTTCAGCTTCCCCGAAAGGATTGCTAACCTTACTCTTTGTTACCTTAGCTTTCATTATCAGTCCAACCTTTTCATTATTGGAACTAACAGCTGGGTTCTTATTGGGAATTTCAATCCATGCTCTTCTTGCAACCTTTATTCTAATGGAACTATAGAACTTAATAGCTCTACCACCAGGGGTATCTTCCTTTTCCCCGAATAGCATTGCATTCATTTTATCCCTGACTTGGTTAACAAGGATAAGTGTTGTTCCTGACTGTTCACATATTCTTTGAATGGTAGGAAGCATTTTTGAGAACAGCCTTGCTACACCACCAATTCTTGCCTCATTCTCAGCCCCTTTTTCAAACTTATCAGCATCTTCCTTTGGCTGGCAAGCAGGAACAGAGTCTATTGCAATAATTGGAACACCAGCCTTTGCAAACCTAACAACTGCGTTTAGTGCTTCTTCGCCATACTCAGCTCTATACACAATCATTTGTTTGGGTTTAACACCAAGAGAGATAGCCCGTTCCTCATCGTAGGTTCCTTCAATAGGGATATACACACCAAGCTTATGTAAGCTCATCAGCCAATATATCAGGGAGGTTTTACCAGAGCTTTCTGCCCCATATATTTCAACTATACGACCCTTTGGAAAACCACCACCTACTAATGAATCAAGGTCTTCAATAGCAGTACTCCAACGAGGAATTGAAAGGCCAACGTTTTTGCCAGTAAGGAATATAGATCCTTTCCCAGATTTCTTTTCCATTTCTCTACAGATACTTTGGATTTCTTTTATATCCATTTTTTTCACCCCTTAGCAATAAATCGGGTATTGTATTTCATTACTTCTTTCATATACTCCTTCATGTTGAATTGCAGAGCACCGGCACTTCTTAAAGTTTCCAACACCTTAGAATTAAGGATCCGTTTGGGAAGCCTTTCCTGCATATCCCATATAGAAGTATATTTGCCATTTGTTTTTCTTTCCTGTTCTATTGCATCAGCAACCTTTTGTCCAATGCCTTTAATAGAACTTAAGCCTTCCATTATACAGCCTTCCCCATCAACCTTTTTAATTGAGTAACGGGAAGTACCATTAACATGTGGCTTTAGAATAATTTGTCCAGATTCTACAGCTTCTTTCTTAAGCTTAAATTCGTTATCTTCCATTGGACAGTACTTAAGTTTTGCATACCAGAATTGTAATGGGAAATAAATCTTGTAGAACATCTCTTCAACAGAAATAAGAGAATAACCACAAGCATGTCCTTTATTAAAAGAATAGACCAACATGGATTGGTACATTTCATTAGCTTCCCGTTTGGTAAGTCCATTTTCCATTGCACCACTAATGAACTTATTGCCCAGTTCCTTTTTGTTTTTTTCGAACTCAGCTTTGGCATCTTCAGATTGGCTTTGACCACCAATCATCTTCATCACCTTATCTGCATCTTTCCATTCCATTCCTGCAAGGTATACACATACCTTCTGGATCTGTTCCTGGTAGATTACAGTACCATAGCTATCCTTGGTGTACTTATAGAATTTACTTTCTTTTGCTTCTTCTATGTTCCGTTTATTCCATCCATACTTCTCTGGCATCCCCATGCTTAAGGGACCAGGTCTGTTCATAGCATTTGCAGCAATTATATCGTTGAAGCAGCTGCAGTCTATTTCCTGAAGTATGTTTCGTACAGCAGGTTTATCGAATTGGAACACTCCTGTAGTTTCCCCACACTGGAATCGTTGCATGATCTGTTCATCATTAACTACTTCATCGTAGTTAACCTTTACACCTGTTGTTCTTCTAAGGTCACCTATCTCTTCCATGGTAACCAATCCAAGAATATCGAACTTGACAACCTTTACAGTTTCCAAATCGTTCAGGTCATAGTTGGTATAAAGGTCCCCGTTCTTATCAGTTCTAAGGGAAGTGTAGTTTAGAATGTCCGATCCAGTTACAGCAACACCAGCAGCGTGGGTTCCTATAAACCTCATCTTCTTGTATAACAAGGAGAAGTGTTTACAGATATTATCATACAGAACATTAAAACGTTTGGTTTTGTTATCCTGTAAGAATGAATGTACATCCAGGTTTTTATCCTCATCAATGTATTTGTTAATATGCTTCTTTAGTTCAACTATTGTTTCTTTGTTTTGTTTCCTTTGGTCAGGTTCTACATCCACTGTTGTTTTTAATCCACAGACCTTAGCAAGATCATTAACAAGGTTATCAACTTTGTATAATCCATAGGAAGCAATACGAGCAGTTCTTCCAGGATACTTGTTTATGATGTAATGGAAAACTTCCTGCCTTCTACTCTTTTCGAAGTCCATATCAATATCCGGTAACTTCTTCTTATCCTTTCTAAGGAACCGTCTAAAGTCAAGTCCGAACAGTAATGAGTCAACCTCAGTAATGCCAAGAGCATAAGCTACTAAACAGTTACAGCAACTACCACGGCCAGGTCCAACGTTTATTCCCTGGTTCTTTGCCCACATAACGTAGTCCTGAACAATTAGGAAGTAGTCAGCAAAGCCAAGTGTTTGGATTACATCAATTTCTTCCTTTACACGTTTGATGTACTTATCGTTCCATTTACCTTTTTCTTTTAAGCCTTTCTTTACTTCCATTCTTAACTTACGTTCAGATTCTTCCTTTGATCCAATTGAAGGTAGTGTCTGCTGCAGAGGTTCGAATATATCAGGCACTACCTTTTCTTGGATTTCCTCAGTTGCCTTTACCATTTGCTTGGCTAGCCTTTTAGCATCTGGAAAGTCATCCTTGTGCATTCTTATAAATCGTTTAACTATCTCTTCCTCGGATGGCATGTAACGATCCTTATAAGTAGCTTTAATGTGTTCTGGATCATGGCCAGCTATTTCATGCATCTTAAGGTAAGTATCAAATTCTTCCTTTTTACCTCTATGGGAGTCAGAAGTAAGAATACATTTAATGCCTAACTTCTTAGCTAACTTAATGTGTTCAACATTAACCAATTCTTGTAAGCCAGGTTCTGATATTTTATAAGGTTGGATTTCGATATAGAAGTCATCCCCAAAAATATCCTTCATCTTCTGTAGGTATTTCTCAGCAGCATCCAACCTTTTGTTCTTAATTGCTTGGGAAGAAAAGGAAGCAATACAAGCAGAAGTACAAATAAGGTTTTCATGGTACTTTTCCAACATATCAAATGTCCAAATTGGATTATAGTACTTGATCTTGTCACCTTCGTATTGTAGTTCGTTTATATTTCTGTATCCCTTTTCATTCTTAGCAAATAAGCATAGGTGGTAGCCACGATGTTTCTCTTTGTACTTTGGAATGAAGTATCCTTCAACACCAAGAATTGGTTTTATCCCATTAGCCATACAAGCCATATAGTGCTGTACAAGGCCGTTTGTATTGCCGTGGTTAGTTATGCCAAGGGAAGTATATCCTAACTCCTTAGCGTACTTAGAAAGCTCTGTAGCCTTGCCAAAGCCATCGAATGAACTATATTCATCGTGGCCATTGTCGATGGAGATCACAGAACCCCATCTAAACCACCCTCTTCCTTTTATCGAAATAAAGGGGCAGAAGCCCCTTAATTCAGAATTTCAAAATCATGGTTGTAAATATTTGTACAGCGGAAACGAATATAAGAATCATCGCTAACACTTTGAAAATACATCCAACCTTTTTCATCCCCAATGTATTCGTAAATATTTCCTAAGTATTCAATTTTAGTTCCAATTTTAATGTTCTTCATTTTTAGTACTTCCTTTCAAATATTTAAGTTTGTATTCCTTAGTTCCTACTTATAGTATACCACAAACCTAAATGTTTGTAAAGGAGTATTTTTAATTTTGTTAAAACACTCCATGTACATCCTTGTTATAAACATGCAGGGAGAACATCGTATGAGTAAAGTTACCAACCTCATATCCTGTCTGGGAAGCAACCCACTCAAGGAACTTAATTGCCAAGTATACATCGTTCCGGAAGTGAGTGATGAAATCACAGCTTCTCATTACGTAGTGCATATTCAGCTTTCCATTTCTAACCTGGAAGCCATAGCCAAGGGAACAAGGGACACGAGAAATGCCACCAAGGAAGTCAGGATCCTTTTCGGGGTTCCACAGAGAGATCCAAAGCTGGCGGGAATCAGGATCTTCCTTGAGTCGTTCCATGATCTTATAGCACTGGTCGTTCTTCCAAATCATCTCGTTGTAAGTATAAGCCATCTTGCCATCGTGGATGTACTCAGTCCACACTTCAGCACGTTCTTCCCAAGCAGTGCCAGGGTTGATGAAGCCAGTAAACATATAATGGGAACCATCTTCATTTCTAAGCCAAGGGTCATTAACTCTCTCCTCGAATTCCTTATCAGCCCAGGGCTGAGTTACTCCAGTAATATCATTACTGTTAGCATTCAACAAAGTATAAGAATAGTTCTGAAGCTCCTTTGTTTCATAATCCAGATTACCCTCGATGTTCTTATCCTGCATGGTTTTAGGTCTAACTACGATACCCATCTCAGCAAGGTCCCTAAGCACTTCGTTATAGCATTCGTCCCAGTTAGTGTAAATTCTCATTTTTTATTACTCCTTTTAAAAATCAATTACTGTACCAGCACAGTACCTATTGTCCACCTGTCTTGCTTTGGAAATTGCTTCGTCGAATGAATCAGCTTTTATGTATATCTTGTGTTCGATGTTTTCGATGTATTTATTGTTTACCTTTTCAAAAAAACTAATTTCCCAAGTCTTCATTTTTAGTACCTCACTTTTTATTTTTATTACATACATTATACCACATTGTTTGCCATTTGTAAAGGATAACTTTTTAGAATATTGAAAGTTCATCCATGCTTATGTCCGGCAGATCACCAGAGTTTGAGTACCTTATAAGCCTATCAAAGCTTTTGAACTTTGTTGTACGTTTACCTGTAAAATATTCTTCCCTCCACTTTAAAGCCTTTTTACAGAAGTATTCATCTGGGTACTTCTTAATTGGTACCTTAAAGTTCTTATAGTATAGGGAAAGCTGGAAAGCGTTTATTGAAGCTACTGGAGCATACAGCATTGCATGGTCTATGTTACATGCACCGTCTGTATTTTCATTTAAGTAAGTAGCTAACTTGTTTAACAAAACCAAATCACAAACGAATTGTTTAGTTAAAACTGTAGTTCTATAGTTTAATACAGCCCTGTTGAAAGGTTTGTTTCTACCAGGCCTTGTAACTACCATAGAAATTAAGCAGCTGCCATTGCCATGACCAACAGTTCTTGGTTTTTGTTTGAAGTAAAATGTTTGGGAGTAGCTCTTACTTGTTTTAAGTATCTCTGCAAAGTTAACTAGTTCTTCTTTGTCTACGTATAGCTTAAGTAGTTGTTTCCACTTAGCCATTGTATATAAATATTGACCCAGGTTTACAGAGCACTCCAATGTATTTGCCTTTATGAATAAGTCATACACATAACCATTCATTCCGGAAATACTATCAAAGTGTTCTGAACCTGGGTCAAATAACAGGAGGTCCTTTATTAACTTTGAGAGTACTTCGTCTAAACTATTGTACTCTTTTATAACCATTAGTAATTACTTCTCTGACGGAATTTATTTACTTCACTCTTCTTAAAGTACGTTTGATAGATTTCAACAGAATCCATGTAAATGGTAAGCAGGGAAATGTAGTTCTCCCATACATAGGAAAGGTGCTTATAGAAGTTATCCTTGTCAGTCATCATCATGGACTGCTTCCAAGGTTTGTTCTTAAGGCAGTTGCAGGTCATACCAAGGAAACGGATGTGATCCCGGTAATAAATCAAATCCTTGTAAGCAACCCCTTTGAACATATCGCAGATAGCATCCAGCCGATCTTCTTCCCCTTCTACTACATAGTTGTCAGGGACAAGCATCTCAGGTGTAAACCCAGCCAGAATAGAGAACTCAGTAAGGAAGTGTAGGCCATCGATAAGCTCTTCCTTGAAGTGGAGCGTATCGTTTTCCATCTTGGCATCAATTGCTTCGCCAACCTCTTCAGTAATACGCCAAGCGAAATCCTTTAATCTAGCCTGGCCTTTCTTATCATCCAGGTTGACAGGGCAGTCAGAAGTCTGAAGTAAACCAGATCTCTCTTCGATATCATGGTACTTGGTCATCAATTCCTTCTGGCGATTGAAAATAGCAACCAGCTTATCACCGTTTACAGTAGTCTCTTCTACATGGGTAATGTTCATTTTATATACTCCCTCTTTTTAAGAATTTTTGTTAATGAAATTTGGTCCTTCTTTTTCCAGTCGTAGTATTCCAACTTACCTTTCATAGAAGAATAAACATCTATGATGTTATGGTAAGCAAGGATTATACTTTTCGTGTTTTCCTTTACACCTTTCATTTGTTCCCTATCGCCCCAGTTAGAAATTGTTTCATAATCGGGACAACAGAAAATGAATAGGTCTATCTGGTTCATAAGGACTTCACAAGTTACACTGTAACCCTTGAGAACATTTTTGTTTCTAACAATAGGACCATATACCAATTCTTCAATAGCTGGGAACCTATCGAAAATCTTAACTCTTGGACTATCAGGTTTTGTTTGTAGTTCTTTTACCATGAATTCAACCTGTTCTTTTGCAGGTTTTGGTCCACAGCTATGAACCGTTTCGCAGCTAACTTTGTTCAGGGTTAAGATTTTTTTGATCTCAGCTACTGCAGTTGTTTTACCAGAGTTATCACATCCGTAAACAACTATCTTTTTCATTTATCAATCCTCATCATCTTCGTCGTCGTCATCTTCTTCAGTGTATTCATTATACACATCTTCAATGTCGTTTTCCTCGAAGCTATCGAACAGTTCATCAGTAAGTTCTTCCTCATCATCGTAGGCCTTGAGTTCCTTCTTACTCATCCCCAGTTCCTTAGCAATGTTCTTAATGTCTTCGAAGTCCAGTTCCAGGATCTTCCCCTTCAGTGATTTTTCATTCTTAACCTTCTTCTTGTTAGACTTCTTCTTATAAGGTTTATCCTCTTCTTCTTCATCATCTTCCTTGGCTTCATCCGTATTGTAAGCCTTCATGAAAATTTCTTCCATCTGCTTCCGGGTATATGCCTTAGCCTTCTTGTTTGTGAACTTCTCTTTATCAAGAGGAGTTACAACATAGGAACCACCAGTGCCTTTGCCAACCTTCTTGATCTTGTAGTCCCGATCCATAATGGTACCGAACTCTTCGTACATCTCGATCAAAGCAGGGACAGGGGAAACACCGGAGGCCTTCATCCGGAGGATCTTTACAGAATTGGAATCATAGTCCCAGACAGTCCAAGCGAAGTTATCAACCAACTTAATTTCATCCTGGCAGTAGGGGCAGCTTTCATGGTCTTCTGGATCTTCACACAGTGCGTTTACCGAAGCATTGAAGTCAGAGTGGAATTGGAACTGTTCACCATCTTCAAGTTCCTGTAGGAACCGTACCCGGTGGACAGAATCAGCAGCAAAGTAAAGGATGTCCTTCTTGCTGGTTCCACTCTTAGCAATTGCTTCTTTCATGTTTTTAATAAGGTTTCCCATTTGTTTTAGCTCCTTTTTAGTTTATTGGGGTATCCTTGTTTATATTATACCACAGAAGGTTTGGTTTGTAAATGGGTTTTAGAAATTTATTTTTCTTTCGTTTTAAGTACATCGTACTTAGCTAATTGGGTCAGAATAAGTTCTGCTTCTTTTGAACCTTGTTTTATATCCCCCATATCTTTTATTCCTTTGGGGAAGTGTAACCTTACAACCTTGAAGCCATGTACATCAGCTATTCGTTTGAAATACCTATATCCTTTGTTTCCAGCCTCATCGTTGTCTGTTGCACATATTATTGTTTTGATCTTAGCCTTCTTTAGGATTTCTACCTGAGTTGAGCTAACCTTCCAACCAAGTATTGCAGCTATGGATTTAATCCCTATTTGGTTTCCTTTTAGTTTGTCCAGGTAGCCTTCAACAATCACAACCGAAGAAGTGTGGATCTTAGTTCCAAATTCACCAGGTAAAGTTCTTTCTCGTTTAAATCCTCTGCCATACATGTACTTTCTTTGCTGTTCTATTACCGGATCGAAGGTTCTCATTACGTAGCCTCTGAACTTCCCATTCTCTAATAGCGGTATCACTATTGGGTAGTATTTGTTGAGGGAAGGTTTTGCACCGGCCTGTTTTAATGTTATGGGTTTGAATCCCCGGTTGGCCATGTATTGTTTGCACAGCCTTGTTTCCTCTTCAACAACAGAATTAAGGGATGGACGGAACCAATTTGGATTTGGTAGGTTGTAGTAGTAAGAACGTCCTTGGGATAGTCCCTCTTTGTAACTAACCTTTTCAACAAAAGGAAGTGTAGTATAAGCACTATATATATTATCTATATTAGTTAGCTTTGGATTTTTGAGGATACGTTTTATTTCCACCCAGCATTTCACGTCAGATGGAATTTCTTTGTTTGGATGTTGAAGTTTATAGTAGCTCTTGTATAGCTCTAATGTACTTCCCTTTGCACCACATTCAGCATAACAAAAGAAGAATGCCTTTGGGATGTTTATCTGGAGGGAAGCATTTCTATCGTTATGGAATGGACAAACTATTTTGTATAACTCTTCTGGCTGGTATATTCCGTAGTACTTGAGTAGGCCAACAAACTCATCAACTTTCTTTTGCGATTGGGATTTCTCGGTTAGCATCTTTCAGACGTAAAGCAACAGATTTGTTAACAGTGGCATCGTAACAGCCTTCCAATTCTGTTAGCGATACAATACCCCTTTCGTAAAGTTTAGAAAGCTTCTTATCATTAACCTTCTTTTCAACAGAAATATAAGCACGTAGTACATCTGGGGTAATTCCATGCTTCTTCATAAGAGGCACGAAACGATCCCAGTCAACTACCTTATATTCCTTGTCGATGAAAGCTGAAGCTTTATTTTTACCAAGTTTTTGTGTGATCTTTTCTACGTCATAGTTTATTGTGGTTCGTTCCTGTACGTATACAGTACAATCCTGGTTGGATAATGAACGTTCCCCGGATTTTTCAAAGTATTTTGATAGGATGTGTTTCTTATTGTCAAGTAACATTTTCAAGCCAGATATTTGGTTTGAGATACTAACAATATCATCCATTGTTTTGTCAATGTTTACCTTCATTACTCTACCTCTTTACCCCAAAACCTTTTATAGCACTCATCACATTTAATTGAGCCTTCTGAACACTCTTTATAAACTTCTGCATCCAAAATGCAAGGGGCAATATCTACATATCCGTTACTCCTGATATGTGCATTTGGAAACATTTTTAAAATTTCTGTCTGACGTGTTTTAGTTGGATGACTCTTGCCCCATTCTTCAACTTCTTTTACATAATCTTCCAAATTAAGATCAAAATAAATTGCGCTAAAATTCTTATCAGGATTACTTTCATACCGTCTTTTTGCTGTTTTCAAAAATTCAATAGCATCCATTTTTACATTACCTTTTACCTTTCCTTGTTTCCTTCAAAGCATTGTATATTCCAATGGGCCATGAAGTTCCATTTTTTATCCAAACAATGTCATATTTTTCTATAAAGTAAACCGAACCATTGTTTGTCTTTATAGTTACCTTTTCAGATACTTCCTGAACAATACCACTATACATTTCTTCCTTGTTTCGGAATGCAACCATATTACCCTTTTGAAGGCTGTTTAAATACTCTTCCCGCGTTTTCATCCATACCCCTTTCTAAGGAATTTACAACGTTGATTGCCTCCCCAAAACACTCAGCTCTTGTATACCTTCCTTGATTTAAATAATGATACTTTAGCTCTAACAGAATGCCGATTACGTCCTTTGATTGTAGTAACATTTCGATACCTCCTTTAATATATTAACATTATAACACGAATGGTACTATTTGTAAATGGGTTGTACAAGATTTTTATGCACTCATAGTATCAGCTGCTGTCTCTCTCAAAAACTTGTTATATTCGTCTGTAGCTTTATCCACTAATTCAATTCCTCTTTCAACTTCAGAATTAAAGTGGTTGTTCTTCAGTGCATTTGCTGTACCTTTGGAAAGAACACAGCAAGCATACATCATGTCCATAGATAGCTTACTTTCTTTTGCTCTTAAATTATTGGCCTTTTCTTGTTCTTTAGCATGTTTCTTATTGCTTGCTTGGATAAATGCAACGATGATCATAGAAGTTGCTGAGATAGCTGCTACTATTAAGTCTTGCACATTTGTATCCTCCTTAGAAGTGATCTACTTTGACTTCAGTTCCGTTGTTAATTGCTCTATACTTTTTAGCTCTAACATCAAAGTGAACAATACCCTTTTTAGGATATGCAATCACTCCATAAGTGGTAGGAAAAAGACTGTCAATTACTTTTGCAAGATCAACAGGAGTAATATCCCTTGCCCAAATATCAGCAGCCATTCCATACAAATGGAAGGAATTAGAAGCGCCTCCAACCCTTCTGTTATGCGTCTCAGTTCTATAGGCATTTGTAATGTTAATTGCCTTCCCAATCTTCCCTCTAATCATTTGCAATGCAATAGGAAGAGTATGATGAATAAGAACAATCTTAGAATCAGACTTGAACTCACTCACTTTAAAGTTATTTGTAATCTTTGTAGCTCCTTCAGTAGAAGCATTGTACACATTTACGCTATACATATTCTTAGCTCCTTCAACATCAGAAGTATTGTTATCTTTCTTGACTTCTTTATTCCAAAACAGAAGTACAGTAGGGACTCTTCTTGGGGAATAAATCTTACCATTAGGAAAAAGACCTTGCGTACTTCCTCCCCCATCTAACATAAGAGCATTGTAAGCACCAAGGTCTTTCATTTTTATTTGTAACTGTTCTCTTGACATCCTGCCAGGTGAACAGAACAAAATAATTTTGCCTTCCTTAGTCCAACCAACAGCCGTTCTTTGGGCTTCTCTTGCTACATCAGGCGTTAAGTTCCTATAAATAAAATCACCTTTTACAATAATAGGAATAGCAGAGAGAAAGTTTGTATCTTTAAACATAGAAGCTAAATTAAACATTGGCTTACCTTTAAAAAGAGCAAAACCAAAGTCATTATACATACTTGTAGAAATTACCCTCCCATCAATTACACACCATTCAACAGGCTTGAACTTCTTATTGAACAGATAGCCATTGATAGCATGAGTACATCCTGTTTCTCTTTTAATTTCAGCCAAGCTTTTCTTATTTAGGTTATAATAAATTTGAGCTTTTACACAATCAAAAATATCATACATAATTTTTAAGTCCCAACCTCCCGCCCTACACAGATTAGGTTATTTAATACGAGAAGCCTTTAGGAAATATCCATCTTCATCATAAGTTACCTTATATGAAGCTCCTGCAATATGCTGCACCTGAACAGTGCCAGCAAGGTCTTCACGTCTATGAGTATCCAACGTTTGCGGGAGAGATTCAGGCTCCTTGTCAGGAGGAATAAATCCCTCATCCATTTCTTCCTGGGTCCAACCAGACTCAGTATAGTCAGGATTGATATGGAAAGTAGCACCAGCTTCCTTCAATTCTTTGTTGATCTGCTCAATGCTCTTACCATCTTTCTTGCCATTGTTGATGATCTCTTCATACTTACGATCCATACTTTTTACTCCTTTCAACAAAAGAAATTATTTTACTTGCCCAACTGTTTTCCGATCTGGTCAACACCTGTAGCAGCAAGTCCACTCACAATGCCAACTGCAACTGCTGTAATGTAGTCCTGTGCAGGAAAATCTTTCATAAGATACATTCCTACAACACCAAGACAACCACCGCAGACACCAACTACAATAGGAATCCATTTGGTATCAAATCCACACGCCTTAACGATCATGCCGACAAGATAACAAATTACAGTGATTACAGCTACACTTGCAATACCAAAGTCCATATTATTTACCTCCTTTCTTATATTTTCTTAATTTTTCATTTTACAAAGTTATCACCTGACTTCTGAAAAATAACTTTTCTTGTGGTTGTTCTAATTTTTCTAACATCCACTTCACTTGCAGATACTGCAAATTCTGCCATTATCTTTTCAACAGCATCTTTTATAAACTTTTCATCACAGCAAGTCAAGTTGCAATTAAAATCATCCCCAAGATCAAAACCAATGTCATAATAATATTGGGAACAACCTTTGTACTTTCCAGAAGTAATAACTTTCATTTTGCTTTCTCCTTTTACTTTCAGTTTTTTTAGTATTTCCTTTGTTTGTATATACATTATAACACATAGAATTGGATTTGTAAATAGTATTTTTGAAATGTTTTTGTAAAAACTTCCTACCGTTTATGTAAAAGAATAACTTATTAGTTTAAGTATACTAAATAAGCTTCTACACTTATACTTCCTTGTTTAATATTTAGTTCTTGTAACTCAACTCTATTTGTTCCTTGGAAATATAAATTATAAGTGTTAATTTCTCTTTCAACATAACCAATTAACATTATTCCGGATGTAAGGGTCCACTCTGTACTACTTATACTATAAGGTACATTATTAAGTAAGATAACATTATCAATAAATGTAACAGAATTATTGTGAACTTTATCAGTGTTTGATTCCCTATTTAGAATTCTTGTTGAATCATAACCATCATTGTTATATTTATAATTAAAAACAGCTTTTACAATAGCAGCGGATGAACTTGAAACATAATTATTGAATTTTAATTTATATATAATACCAGATGGCAAAAGAGTATCAGAATCCAAACGTATTTCTGGAATCAATGCAGACGGATTTTTATTGCTTGGTGTAATAGTTAAATCAAACAACTTTACTTTTTTACTAACAAATGCATTTCCATCTACATACCCCTTAGTAGCTGGTTCAGAGTTGGAAGTAGGGGTTGGAAGGTTGGTAATTTTGTTATTGTTCATGTTAAGCGTACCAGACATTACTCCACCAGAAAGAAGTAATGCAGCAGCTTTCATAGTAGCAGGGGAAATATACTTATTAGTAAGAACACCAGCGGCAGCTTCAGCAGAGGAAGCTTTATCTGCTACTTTCTGTAACAAAGAGCCACCAAGGTTTCCAACAAAAGCAGATACAGATAAAGTATCAGAAGCGTCAAACCCATTCTGGTTCATGATCTGAGCAATAGCATAAGCCACAAGGGAAACCTGATAAGCAAACTTATTATTAAGCTGGGAAGAAGCTACACCAGTTTGCACACCATTTAATCTTTGAGTAGAATTTGCATACTCAGTATCAGAAAGCAAGTTAGCTTTATTCTGATCAAATAACTTGAAATTATTAGTAGGCATTTAATTCACCTCAATTTCATAAATTCTGTCAGAACCATCCCCATCAAACTGGAAATTTTGATTCTTTTCTTTGCCATTATCTAACATTATAGAAAGACAATGACCTGGACTTGACTGATCTTTAATAGCATTTAAAATTTCCTCTAAATGGCTATCGTCATCATCAAGATAGATTGTAATAGTTTTATTACCTCTGTATTTTCTATCGCATAGCTTTAAAGCCTTATCCAAGCTTTTCATATATCCACAACCTTTTTACTTATTTGCAATGATGTAGGAATATTCTCCAATGTTATAGTAAGCGGGAGCATCCTTCTGCTGGACATCCACAAGCTCTTTATTTGAAAACGTATCAAGTGTTCTTTCAGTAGCTTCTCCGCCCATATCAAACTGAATAACACGAATATAGCCCAAAGGCTTTTCTTGAATATTGTTTAAGCACTCAGAAACTTTCATATAAAATACCTCCTTATGTACTACTCCAGTTACCTTCATCCCAGCCCTTAATGAATGTAGAATTAGTATCCCAACCAAACAAAGGCTTATCCTGAATTTCATACTTAACTCTAACACCAGACGGCTTAGGGAGAATATATCCAAGCTGTAATAGTGCTAAGTCTGTTTGACTGAAATTAGGATCAATTACACGAATGACATAAGTCATATCTTGGTTATCAACAAAATCAACAGGAACATCTGTAAAGATAATATTCAGAATATCTTCCAATCCTTTTCTTGTACCATCCCAATGATTCATATAAATTCTTGACTTTAGAACTTTTCTATATAAATCGTCAGGAAGAGTAGAAGGAATATTTGGATTGTCTGTAGGGAGATTTCTGCTTACATTTAAAAGACTTCCTAAGGTATCAAGTTGATCACCAGAAGCAGTATCTAAATTAAACAGTCCATTGAAATCATCTAAATTATCAACAGTAGGAGAAATATATTTTAGAAATGCTTCTACATATTCATTATATTTCTTTTTATTTGCGTATTCAGAAGTAATTAACTCAAGGTAAGGCTTATTACTGTCTGCCATTTTAGCTTACCTCCACAGTTACTTTGTCAATATCAATTTGTGAAGCTTCATAGAACAGAACTGAAATATCAGTATCAGTATAACTTACTCCGTCTGTAGAAGTCTGAACATTCAACACAGAAAAAGACGGGGATTGAATAGACTTCATTTGACTAGTAGCAATAGACCAAAGGACTGATCTATATACTGTCTCTGCAATTTCAAGATTGTTAATGTAGTCCACGATAGCTCTTTTAATATCATTTGCATATTCATCATTATAGGAAGAAAGTTTCTTAAGACTTACTTTAACATAAACTGTTTTATAAGTAGGCCTATAAAAACTAATATTTGTAGTATTACCAGAAAGTGAAACAATAGGAATTGTAGTTGTTCCGTTTGTATAACATCCAGGTGTTTTCTTGAAATAGATTTCGGTAGCTACGTCAGTATCATCCCCGCCTTCAACTACTAACGTAATAGAATGAGCAGGATGTCCAAGTTCGTTTTCAGAACCAGTATCATTTTCGTATGCCTTTATACGTTTTACACCACTGACAGCAGAAACAGAAGCTATGATTGATTCAAATACCGTTTCAGAAGGAGCAGATGTAGCAAGTGCATATCTGGATCTAAGTTCTGCATCTGACTCCTGATTAGTACCACCTGATCCAGTAAAATTATTTACTACACTCAGCCAGCCAAACACAGGAGTAACTATCTTTGTAATTGTGTTAGGTGCTACAGTAATATCCCCAGCTTCATTACAAGTAGCTTCTACGGTAATAGTTCCATCTTCTGGAATTACAACAGAATCAGGAAGGTTCCAAACATGTTCATCATCCGGATCGGAAGCCTTGCCTTGGGTTATTACAGTAGAAGGGGTTCCTGTAACTACTAGTTGTACAGTTGAATAAGTAGCAGGCTTTCTAACAATGCCAACCAATGCACAAAGGTTATCAAGTCCAACCCCTATTGCAGTGTTTACAGTTCTATTGTTATATGTTAACAAAGCTAATGCGTTTGTATCAAATATTTTCTTAGCGAAAATACTGATCTGTTCGTAGTCCTGGGAATCTTCATCAATGTAAATATCGTTTCCAAATATTTCTTTCATAGAAGAAATGAGGTCATCCCTAATGTCTGAGTATGTAGGAATGTGCATCCCAGTTTCATCTATATACGGGGGAAAGTAAGCCATTAGATAACCACCTCAACTTCTACTACTTCATTGTTTGTAGTTGTTATACTTATTTGGACTTCCATTGTTCTTTTAACAAATGTAATATCAACCTTGTTTATTGCAGCTACTTCTTCTATTTCTTTTATTCTATCAGAAATCAACATCTGAGCAGAATTCTTAAGTGCCTCGCTTCTTCCTTGGCCTATTATAGATTGGAACATTGGAATTCCTATTCCAATATCTTCCCACCACTCCCCATAGAATAGAAGTATTTTAGATTTTATAGCATAAGCTATAGCTAAATTACCTTGAACATAATCGTTCTTGTTGTGACCGAAAACATAGTCACCATTTTCATCTTGTCTTCTATATTTCATTATTCACCTCAATATATTGGTTGGCTTGTTAGCTTTCCAGTAGAATCTTGATGAACATGGCTTAGTAATTTAATCATTTGTTCCAATGTTATTGTACCATTTTTATCTGAGAATGTTATCCCATCTTTTGTAATACTTATCTTAGAATCTTCACTTGTAATTTCCATCCCAGTACCATTGAACGGTTTAGTATTGGGTTGGCTTAAAACACAAGGAATAGCAATTCCATCTGAAAGGTCGTGCCTTCTAACTTCTATTGGATTTTGAACATTAGCATATTTCCAGAAGTTATCAATTGATAAATCTGAGAATAGTACTAAGCACTCATCCCCTCGTTTTAGTAACATCTTTATGCTACCAATAGAACAGCTTGGGAATATAATTGGAACGTTAACTAGAATTGGTAAGTTCATATACTGAACTGTATTATCTTCGTTAACTATTTCTTCCCGTATTGCTGGTTGTATAGAAGCTGTATTTGTTTTAGGATCATACTGTTGTATAACACCAGGAATGCAGCACCTTAAATTGAAGTTTACTTTTTTGATTATATTTTCGTAAAGCTGGGAGTCGTCCCCCAGCACATTTCTTATACTTGGCATAACAACCTCCCAGCTTATTTATATTATATCACATTTTCAATTGTTTGTAAAGGATTGTTTTTACCACCCATACATTGTAGGATTTGCTAAGAAAGAAGGTAGAATGCCAGCCTGGCCAATAGCCCCACATTCACATTTCCAATCTTTACCCCTTGTATCACCTGTATACTTTACAGTTATTACACGGTAAATTCCTTGTGAGTCTAGGGATCTTATTGCAGTTCCTTGTTCATATTGATATTGATCAATCTTCTTATTGTCTATTCTAACTAATGAGTTTAAAGTTATTAACGGATTTAACAAACAACTGAATGTAATACCAGTGTTGTTTTGTTGTGGTGTTTCAAGTAAACCGGTTTTTGGGCCAAGGTCAAATATTTCATTTGACTCAGGCTGTTTAGCCTGTACTATGTTTACCTTGCCATCCTCAGTGTAATATGTTGCATTCATTGTTTTTGCCATCTGAGTTAAGTAGTCAGAAGGCCTACCAAAAACAACCTTGCCTCTTGGATAAGTTATTCTTGTATCAGCAACAGATCCAGTTTCCACAGGATAGTTAGCTCTGCTTGCTATATTTGATACAGCATCTCTCATTGAAAGGTTAGAGTTAAGTGTTAGTCCAACTAAGCCATAGGTTGTGAACCTGTTAGAGTCTAATGCTACTAATGTTAGTTTATAATCAGTGCCACCCTCTTTGGATCTAACGGGTTGGATTATATTGCCACTAAATATTCTTCCATAGTAGCTTCCGTTATATCCTGCTTCTACCACAACCTGTTTGCCGTTTTGTATGATTTTGTTTTCAGTATCAGGGCTTAAGTTGTAAAGGGTTATTGCAGCCTGTTGTGGAACACCAAGCTGAGTCTTTGGGATTTCAAAAGAACATCTAACTTCAGATACATCTAGTGAAGTTCCATCATCCATTGTAACAAGAATCCTGTACCTTCTTCCGTATAACCAATCAGAAAGTGTTCCCTTTATATCAACTACTTCGTAATATTCCCCAGAAGGTATTATTTCAGTATTGCCTATACTTGATGTTGAGAAAGGTGTTTGTGTTCCATAACTTGTTTCATAAGAGTTTCCAACAAGTGATTGGCCACCATCGTATGTTTTACCCTTTATACTTTGGTTATAAGGTGAAACACCAAGGTACATGAATGGGTTTATCCAATACCCATCTTTTGCATGTGTAGTACTATAATCAGTACTTGTTGATACACCGAAATGTAAATGTGGACCAGTTGAATGTCCTGTACTCCCCATCAAACCTATTGGGGTTTTAGGGTGTACCTTTTGTCCAACCTTTACATATATATCAGCCATGTGGGCGTATATACAACCTTTGCCATCTTCATTAGCAACCCAAACATAGTTTCCGTATCCTTTTTGGAATTGTGCCCTTTTAACAACACCACTTGTAACAGAAACTATGGTTTTGTTCTCTAATGCTACAAGGTCAACCCCTTTGTGGTTTTTAGAAGCCCACGTTTCTTGTAAACTTCTACGACCAAATGGGGATGTTACCTTAAACTTTCCAGTAAATGGAAAACAATAGTTAGAAGCTCTTTGTAAAGTTTCAATTGAGGTTGACATCATTATCACCCCACACCATTATGAATGATTTGCCTATGTTTTTATCATTAGCCCTATCCCCAACCCCTTCTTCTGTTGGAACCATGATACAACAACCAATACCTTTGTAACTAAGTTGGTTAAGCATATTGCAGTATTTACCATAGGATGTTAACATTGGAAGGTTAGAAAAGTATAATTCACCTGTTAATGTATTAGTAGCACTTAATAACCAATACTTAGCAGAGTAGTTATACCAAAGAGTAAAGCTAAATGGAATGTTATTGCCATTCACTGGAATTGTACATTTGAATGTTTGGTTAGGAGAGTTAGTAAGCGGAACTTTGTACATTCTTTACCCTCCTTTAGTTCTTGTAAACCATTTGTCCTGTTACACGGCTTAGAATTGACCTATCAACATAGTCAACCTGAACTTCAGCCATTTTAGTATCTATGGTTGTTTGGCTTGCTTTACTTATCTTTACAGTCTTTACTCTAGCTACTGGAATTTCAACAAGAGTAACTGTTGCATCCAAAGCACGGAAGGTTTCTTTTGTATCTTCAGCACTTATTGATTCAATCAGCATGTTCTTGTAATATCCAAGTTTTGTAAATATATCAACTGGAATTCTACTTTCCTGTATTTGTTTTAATATTGCCCATGCAGAAGTATGTCTAAATGTAAGATCTGAGAACTGCCCAGGAATAATTGATTGGTGAACATCAGACATCATTATCTTCATTGTAACAGTTGTAGGATTTACATAAGCATGATCAACAACAGAAGCACCAGTTTCAACTGGGTTTTGTGTTATGGTTAATTTTCTTTCATGGGATACACTCATAAAACCATCAAAGAAATAACCAGCAATATTTGTTTTACAGAAAAGCATAGCGTCATAGGAAAGTCCAGTTGTATCAGATCCGGACTTGGCTAAGTAACCTGCCATACTGAACCTCCTTTATTTATTCGGGGAATTCTGGAAAAGCCTCTGAGTAAATTCATCGTAGTACAGTTGTGCTTCCTGAGGGGATTTTACATTGAAGTTTATAGTACCATTGAAATTATTACTATTTGTAGAAGGCATACCAGGTATTGTTTGCGGTACGGTATAAGATCCATCATTTGAACCAGTAAACCAATTTATTGCCTTGCTAATCAACGAAGCAAAGAATCCTACATCCTTACTTCCAGGTATAGCGGCATTAACCATTGGATTGCTGTAGAAATCACTAATGTTGCTTGTTCTCTCTTTGAACCAATCACCAAAGTTGAAATCCTTAAGCTTTTCAAACAGTGTACCGCTTTTTATAGCATCGATGAAACCTTTTATTCTTTCAAGGTCATCAGCTATCAGTGCAGTAAAGCTTCTTATACCAGAAACTATAGTTTTGAATGTTTCCAGTATAATTGTTTTTGGATCTATGAAACCAAATATGTCATTTAATAAATCGAATACACTTTGTAGATCTTCTTTTATTGATAACATATCTTCCTTAATGTTTTGGAAGTCGTTATCAAAAGCAGACCAATCCAAAGCAGAAGCACCACCACGTTGCCATGTCATATAGTCATCTATCAACAAAAGCAAAGTAGTTAATGCAGCTATGAACCATCCAATGGGTCCAGATTTAATTAGTAGGAAAAAGCTACCAACCAATCCAGCTGTCTTGCCAAGCTTGTTATCGAACAGGGAGAATATTTCTTTTATTATCGTGAATAGGGATTTACCAACATAGTATGCAGCTTTAGCAAGTCTATAGAATATTTCGAAGAACCTTGCTACCTTTTGTGCTATGATTGGTAAATTCTTTTGTATCCAGTTATTTGCATTCTTAAGGGATTGTTTTACCTTTTGTGCATCAGGCCCAAGGAATTTACCCAAGAAGTAAACTACCCATCTTGTGCCATAACTTATTTCTACCTTTAGTTTTGAGAATTCAAATTGTATATCCCTTACCAACAAAAGGAAATCATCTAACTCATCATAAGTTTCTAGCGATTTACCAAGGTTGTTAAGTTCTACTAAATGCCGATATTGCTCGTCAGTCATGTTCAGAATATCAGCATGGTCTTCCCCGAGTGCTTCTAAAGCAGTTGAGTAAGATCTTGCAGCCTTTTCTGAGATCCAGTACTGACGAGCAAGTTTTTCTTCTTGTAAATCTAGTGAAGCAGTTGTTTCAATTACTTGGGACATAGCTTCGTTTACTGTTTTTAGTATACCAAGGACTACTGAGAAGGAACCAATGAATCCCTTACCAATTGAACCAGATTTTGACTTTATTTTTTCAACAAAGCTGTCTAACTTACCTGATACTTGTTGGAAACTGTTTTCATCCAAATGCCATCCAATTTTTACCAAGTATTCTTTCAAGGTTTCAGGATTCATTGGTTTACTCCTTCCTCATAGAGTCGTATGCCCTTTGTTCATTTTCAGATTTTACTTCTATAATTTCTAAGGCATCCAGCCAGTCGTTGAAGGTATAGGTTCCATCCCATAGTTCATGTTGTTTCCACATTCCATGAATTACAGGTAAGTAAAGTCTGGAGTTTAGGTTCTCGAATTGACAAAGTTCGAAACCAGGTTGTCCATGGTAGAACCTTCTAACTGGATGCCTTGTAAAAAATCCTTGAAGTTAAATGCCAAAGTTGCAACTATAAGTTTAACAAGAATAGGCATTGTAACATCAGCAACACCATAAGTACCATTCTCACGTACTACGGGGGATTTTTCATTTGTAGGATATGCTTCTTCTACATACTTTAGGATATCCTTTTGCAAATCCATGAAATCCTTCTTGCTCATGGTTTTCCCAGAAGAGCCAATATCCAATTTCATTTCCGTTCCCATGTTGCCCTTAAGAAGGTCCCCAATACCAAACGGTAAAACAAAAGTAAGGATTTGAGCAAGGATATAGTTTCCTTCCATGGGATCGAACGAATTTATTATAAAGTTTCTACCACCAATGTTGAAAGTGGAAGTAGTTTCTCTTTTATGAATGTTTTCCATATTGTTTTATCCTTTCCTTGTTAGCCGGAAATGTTTGCACACATCATATTCCAAGTTCTGTTCTGAGCCTGGGACTGGAAGCTGTTATCAGCTCTCTTCTGGTGGGAAACACCAGTACAATGGTAATTGTCACCAGTAGACTTGTTCTTAATGTCCATGGTAGCCAATGCAAACTGATCTGTAGGTGCCTCTTCCAGGAATGCAGCAAACTTCTTAAGCCACTCGTTGAAATCAGAACTCTGAAGAATGTTGAGCTGTACAGAACCATTACGGGCTACCCACTTACTGACAACAACAGCAAGGTCAGCAGCAACATTGTGGTAAGTAACATCATTGGAGTAGGAAATAGTAATGTCGCCAATGCCAGTTCCATAGGCAGTATACGTTCCAAAACCAGGATGGGAAATAGTTAAGGAAGTATCTTCAAAAGAATAAGTATAAACTCTAGCCATTTTTGTTTACCTCCTTACCGTTCAACAATTACATTTATAACTACGTGTTCAATTGCACCAGTTGCAAGCAGAGCAACGTAAATGGTAGGGGATACTCTAGTTGCCCTATCTGCAGGGGATTGGCTTGCTACACTTTCTGCCTCGATGTAATATCCATTCTCAATTGCATCGCCAGGATTAAGGGACATAACCTGTTCCCCGTTCCAAATGCCACCACCAATCAATCCAATGTTTTCCAAAGTGTTGCAAGCACGAGCAGCAAATGCAACCAACATATCAACACCAGACTCAGTTTGAGGAACCTTCTTTGTAGCAACCAAGCCAGCAACTACTTCCTGCTGGATAAGGTTTGCAGCTGCGTCGATTAAATAAAGTTCATCAACGTGGTAGTTTCCACCGGAAATGCAGGGATAAGTAAAGTTGTAAGAATTACCAAACTTAGTAAAAGCATTTCCGTTATACCCAGTAAGGGTATTGATCTGAGAGTCATTGAGGTTAGAAGGAGTAACCCCAACCAACGTTTTGTATGCTGCGGTATAAGCAGAATTGACCTTCATAGAGTTCAATCCACTAATCAAGCCAACCATGCCAGCATCGATGTTGGTATCTTCAGAATAGAAACCAAAGGTTCTGGTAAACTTTCCAGTCTGAAGAGTTTTCATAATATTGGTAGTGCTTGCCTGGATACACTTCTCATCAGAACTACCAAAGAAGTAAACGGTAGGAATAGAAGAAGCTTCTACCAATGCAGCAACCTTTGCGATGTTCTCATCAGTTACAGTTTCAGAATAGCAGAAACAATAGAACTTATCATTCTCGTTTCTAACACGAGTAAATGCAGCATCTGCAGTCTCATCAGCACCTGCACCAGCAACAACCAGCTGTGCAGACTTTTCAGACTGGGAGAAATATATTACTGCCTTTTTGTATGCATTGTCGGTTGTATTAAAGCCATCAGCAACCATCTGAGTCTGGTAGTTAGAATAAGTGTAAATATTGGTTTTGTTTGCGATAGGGGAATCAGATCTGTTATCAATAATCAAGCCAAGGTTAAAATCACTAGAAATAGTAGCAGGGCTTGAAACCTTAACAGAAACATCTACGATCTTGTTAAGAGAACCACTCATTTGTTAACCTCCGTTCCCATAATTGAATTTGATATCAACATCAGAAATAGTATCCAATGTTTCTTCAGTAGAAATAGAGTTGTAAAGGTATATTTTTAAATCTGTTCTTTGCCACCATTGTTCGTTTATCTTTTCATAATGAATTGTCGGTTGTTCTGTTCTATCTGGAATTAAAGCCAAATTGTTTTCATATAATAACTGCTTAGTACTGTCAAAGTAAAAAGATTCATTTATTATGGTTGAGTTGTTATCAGAGTGTGGCCCATAAAAAACAAATTGTACTTTTAAAGTTCTCATTGAATATTGAGTAACTTTAATATTGTCGCCTACTACTTCTTGTTTTCTATTCTTCCAAATGTGTCTTTCATCTGGTTCATCGAATACTTTGACATAGCAGACATCTTCATCTATTTTGCTTGATATTTGTCCTTTCTGTTGGTAAGAAATTCTAACTTTACCATTTGGTAAATTCAACTTACCTTGGACATATTTAGCAAACAGGATGTCTAACTGGTCAATTGGTGTTATGTTATTTGCCAATCACATCACATCCTGTCTTAACTTAACAGCAGTACTTCTACAGAATCCATACTGAGCATCGTCTAAACAATACCTAACTATATAGTCAGCACCGTTGAAGTGTACTATATCAGCAGTATATTGTTTACCATCTAGTTTGTCTATACCAACTGTTTTAAGCCTTTTATGTGTAAATATGTGAATTCTTTCAGAGTTTAGGTCTGCTTCAGAAAGTAACGAATCTTCGTTTTCGGAATCAATTGTTATAATTCCTTGAAGTGTTATTTCCTTTGGGTTTTCAACTTCTTTGAAATCAACAATTTCAACAGTAGAACGAGTGATACTTATTCCACTTGGTTGACAGAAGTCTGGATCTGTAATTAGTTCGGATATATTTATCACTTAGTTCTACCTCCTTTTGTTTTTACAAAGTAGGTTATAGCTTTTCTTAACTGTCCTGTATCAATTAACGGTCTTGGTATATAACCCTTTGGTTTTCCTTTACTCTTCTTAGCTATAGTGCTATCAGAGTTAGGGGGCCAACCATTTTCTTGGTTAACGAACCATGCACGGGAAACATTTTGTGCCCTCATTCCTGTTTTCTTAAGCTGATTTATTGCTTCTTCTTCCTTGTTATCAAAAGCAAGTTCAGCAGCTTTCTTCATCATGTTCTCTAACCTATCACTATCTTTTCTTATAGCAGGTTCGATTACAGGCCTTGCAGGAATGTTATTTACAGGGGATCCATTTGTGTGAATGTATAACAGTTCAGCATTTGTTATTTCTTTATTACCCTCTTCTTCCCGTTTGTTTTGTTCATCCGGTATTCCTACATATACTTCATTGTTTCTTATGAAGTTCATAGCCCTTATAAGACTATTCCAGTTATCAGCATGTTCAACAAACTCTACGAATGGATTTCTAGCCATTTACCCAAATCCCGCCATGCCCATATATCTTGGTAAGGGTAATAAGCTGTTGTCCGTACATAGAGAGTTTCCATGTACCATAGCCAGAATAGTCATCTTGGGATCCAAGGAAATCATAAGAAATAGAAAGTCCATCTACAGACTTTGAAGAAGCAATACCGAAAGGCAGGGAAGAAGAAAGTGCAGAAGTAGCACCAGGATCACCTTGTGAAGCCTTTAAGAAAAGGAATAAGTTGTGGGCTATGTATAATCCCATCAAATATTCCCAGTTACTTTTGTATCTATCTTTCTTTATAGAAGCTTGTGCCATTCCAACAAACAAATTAAATACTTCAGTTGGGATTTTTTCTGATCCATCTTCTGGTTCTATGGTTCCACCTTCGATACAGAAGTTCTTAAAAACCTTCTGGAACATTTCCAATGTGTATTCCGGATTGTCTGTTAGAATAACGTTGGAGGAACCACGGAAGGTTTCCATCATCATGTAAGCGTTATTGGTATAACCAAGCATTCCTACCAAGTCAATGTATGCCATTCGTGATTCCTCCTTAAGTTAATTAGTTCAAGCTAAGCTTGTAAGCTTCCATCAAGCGTTTCTTATTCTCTTTCAGCTTATCTTCCTTAACAAAAGTAGCATTGTACTTATTGCACTCTACCTGAACTTCTTCAGCGTTCATGGTTTTAACTTTCTCGTAGTACTCATTGACCAACTTATCATTGTCAGCACCTTCGTCCTCCCCAGCCTTGGGAGTTTCAGGAACGATAGGATCCACAGGAACAGCAGGAGCATCATTCATGATAATGATTTCCCCACACTGAACAGCCAACTTGAAAGTAGGATCATTCAAGTACTTATCGGGCATTTCCTGGAAAGAACCAGGAACAGTGAGAAAGCTTTCAACTTTAGAAGTCTCTCTATCAGCACCAGGTCCAATATCAAAAGCCTTCTTGGAATAAATCCGAATTTTAGACATTTTTTTATTTCCTCCTTTTATTAAATGCCATCAACATAGCGAACAGGCTGAGTATACAGGAACTTAACCTGGCCCATCTGGGCAGCATAAATGGTAACGTAAGCGAATTGCAGAGCAACCGGCTGAGTCATAGCACGAGTCAGAGGCACGGGCAGATCGAAGTAAACGAAGTTGTCATCGTTCACATAGACAACCATTCTGTCCTTGTTGCTAGTGCCAACACCAGCACACCAACGGGAAGGATAGATCTTCAGATCCTTGCCCTGGTTCTTAGCAATGTTGTTCTCCAGCAGGTAATCCAGGATAGAACGATCACCGGAAGTACCAATGCGGGTAGAAGCAATGTAAGCATACTTGGTAGGCGGCAGAAGGATGTGGTTGGCCATAGCGGAGTCATCATACTCAGAAGCAGCCCAAGCCTCAATGATGGCCTTATTGACGTCCCACAGGATCTCATCCACAGTCTTGCTCTTCCAATCAGACTTACCAGAAGCACCAACATCAGCAACCTTACGAGTAATGCTGTTATTGTTAGTCAGGCCCTGAATGCCAACGTTGGTGAAGCCACCATAGACCAACTGGTCAATGCTCTTGTTGTAGTTCAGTCTAATGCCACGATCCAGGATGGAATCCAGGGAACGGCCGATAGTCTGCATCTTCTGACCATCAACAAAAGGAATCTTCATGGCCTGTGCCCAGGTGAACACCTTGAAGATGTCCTTATTAACGTTGGCCTGGACCATGGGGATTACATCAGTCTGACCACCAACCAGAGAGTTCTGGTTAGCACCAGAAGTAGCATAATCCACATCCATGGTAGAGGTAAAGTCAACCCAGCCACCACCGGTCTTAGCAACAATGTCTCGCTGCCAAGTTACAGAAGTAAGGGGTTCCCGGATCTTAGGGTCCCGCTTCTCCAGCTCGCCTTCCAGGAAAGCCATGCCGGTAGTAATACCAGCAGCATCCATGGTTCTAATGCCGGAACCAAGGTTTGCATCCTGGAGGGTGGTAATTCCATTGCTTGCACCGAAAGCCATTCCAGTGCTGGAAATAATGTTACTCATTCTTTATACCTCCTTATTAACCCTTAGCCCGGGTCTTAACAGTGACCTCAGTGCAGTTGTTAGAATCCAGAATGCCGGTAGTCCATTCAATGTTGGGAACCTGGACAGTATTTGCATCATCGGCCTCAGCCTCGAAGCCACCAACAACAGCATTGCCATAAGTAGCGTTAGCCTTGATTCTAACATAAACAGCAGAACCAGAGGTGGGGGTACCTCTCTGGCACTTAACGATCACGTTACCACGGGTCATAACGTCACAAGGAACACCAGCAACGTAATCGGGGTTGCTCTGAGGATCAAAGGTGTTAGCCTGGACAACCTCACGAACAGCGATACCGGCGATCTGAGCATCGGTAGTAGAATCAGTAACCGGGGTCCACTTGTTGTCAGTAGTCAGGGTAACCGCCTGGCCAAACTTGATAGTGTCGTTTGCGATTCTATTCTGGATAATAGCATCAGCACTACGGGACTGAGTGCCGGGCCAACCAGAATTCATAGAAATACCAATAGTTCTTCCGGGCATATTACTTTACCTCCTTATAATGGGGATTGTACTTACGAGCGATTTCCATTCCAACATCAAAATCATCATTCATCTTTACCTGGTGGTCCTTGGTCTTAACAGACTCCTTGGTATTTTTCTTAACGATGTTCATAATGGAAGAATAGTCGTTGGTGGTAGTGGTAGAAATGGACAAAGCCTTTGCAAAAGCATCAGCAACAGCCTTGCGCTGTTTGCTATCCTTAATGTTAGCGATGGTAGGCTTGATGTCCTTCAGAAGCTTACGCTTGGCAGAGTCGTTCATCTTTTCAGGATCAACAGTAACCTCTTCCTCGCCATCAGCATCTTCGGTACCAAGCTTATTCTCCATCTCGTCAAGAGCAGCCATAGTACCGTCCTTGATAAGGCCATACTTTCTCATGACGTTAACCATGGCATCTTCGACCTTCTTGTCGATGTCCATCTTTTCAGGATCCTCATCCTTTGCTTCCTCTATAGGATCCTCATACTTATCCTCAAGTTCAGCCTCTTCATCCTGGCAGAGTGCATCCTTAACTTCCTCAGTCATCTGGAGTGCATCCTTTGCCAGCTCCTCAGGGATATTCTCATCCAAGGCTTTCATCTTAACAAGGAAATCCCGGATGGATCCCATAACCTTAGAATTGTTAGCCATGTTTTCCTCCTTAAAGTTTAGTATTTAAAATAGCTTTCTCTATTACCTTTATTGTTTTGTACTTAGTTGTTAGCATTTCCTTTTTTTCATCATTGATACGAACCTTGGATCCAGCCCTGCCAGCTTGTACCAATGCAGCATGGTTGCCTCGAATGTTTCTTTGGTACACCTTGCCATCCTTCATTATATATTCACAGTCGTACCCAGCGGATATCTCCCGTTTGGCACCTGATTGTATTTCGTTTATAACAACAGGATCACGAACTATGATATTTGCTACGAGGTAATCAGCCTGGTCGCCTGTACCTTGGTGTACATTGGAAAGTTCTCCTTTGCTGTACACACTCCAATTGTCAGCTGTTACATCTTCAGAAGGATGGGTATCTGTGAACGCCTTTCCCTCGAAGGAAGCAATAGTGAATTTATTAAAAACCTCTTCAGGTTCTCTGTAAACATCAACAATACCTTGGCCTTCTAAGCCAAGTTCCTCCCTTAGGTATTTGTACGTTCCCGTTCTTGCGATTGGTACGTTGAAACAAATAAGGCACCCATTGTCCATTAGTGTCATGTTGTCAGAGATCTTAGATCCGTAATAAAACTTAGCCAACCAATGAACACCTCCTTATTAGTTTACTTATATATTATACCATACATAAATACATTTGTAAAGGAAAACTTTTAATTTTTTATTTATAAATTTGACGATTACAGTAAATATTATAACCATCAGTGAAGAATTCATAAACGATGGTCATTCCATTTGCAGGTTTAATAGTATCCCCAGAATAAAGGGTACTATTTGCAGGGAAAATAAGTTGGTTTTGGGTTCCAGCCCCATTTGCAGCAACTATGGTGTAATTAACACCTTGCTTCATGTGTTCAAAGTCTTCGATGGAAACATCAGAACTTTCAGAAGCTAAGCTAACATGCATGTTACGATGTCCATCCAGGTCTAAGCCAGAAGGATCGTTAAGCAGCTCTACAGTTACTTCCTCAACTTTTCAACTTCAGTAGGATCAAAGCCACAGTCAGCTCTAAGAATGTTGGGCATTTAATTTACCTCCTTAAGTAGTCTTGTTGATAACGGGTTGAGGTGACCAGCAATCAGGAATATTGGGTTTAATGAACTCAACTTCAGAACCAGGGGTTTCAGGTTTGTAAACACTATCAGCCATAGTTTGCCTCCTTACATAAGTTGTTCAAATTGGTTTTTGCTCATCTTTTGAATACTTCCATTATAGTATACCTTGTGTGGCCACTTAACATCTTCAACATCAAGAAGGGGTTCTGGGTAACACCTGCAGTTCCAGATGTTTCCTGCATGGTATTTGCCTACATCCTTTTCCCCAACCAATGCTTCTGGGCTTGGTGGATTATTCCAGTTAACAAGTACATCTTCCATGTTACGATGGCTTTTTCTAACTCTGTCCCCATCTAAAGCAGTTCGCCATACATACCAATGAAGGTCTAACTGTTCAGACCTTTGTTTAGTAAGAGCAGTAGTTGTCTTACTAACTTCAGTCCGAGCTATTAGCCTTGCACTTGCTCTTGAATGTTTATCAGTTTGTACCCTTATTATCTTTTCTATCTCGGAAGCACGTTTACCTTTTAGGGTAGCTTCTTCAATATCCTTTACTACCTTTGTTGCTACGTCGTTAGGTAGTGTTTTTATTAAGCTTATGTTTTCAACAATCTGATCTTGCATAATACGGGAATCGCCTTTTCTTAGTTCTTCCATTAGTGCCCCGTATAGCATTTTACCTTTTGTAGATTTCCTGGCAGCTTCCCTCCAAGTATTTGAATTGCCTTGATAAAGCCCAGTCACCATTCTTTTTACAGCAGAACTAACAAACCTATTATACTCATCTGAATTTTGGAAGTTGTTCATTGCGTTTATATAAGCCTGTTTGTCTTTCTGTGTACTTGTAGCTATTTTATTAAATAGTTTACATATTTTAAGTAAGGAATTACGAAATTCATATTCTACACTTCGTAACCTTCTCCACCTATCAAATTTCATTTATATGTACCTAAGAAAGTTATGTTGTAAGGTTCATAGTTTCTTTGTCCTGTTTTTCTTACCCACTCAGTTAGTTCGTTTTTAACATAAGAAAAGTTTTTGGATTGGGAAGGCCATTGTTTTGGGCCATACACATGGTCTACCTTTTTACCGTTTCTTTCCCTAACTGAGTACTTCCATTTGTATCTGTCAGGAGGGTTGGATTTGTATTTATGTTGTTCCCATGTATCATCACATATTTTTATTGCTTTTTGTAAATCAGAAACTTTATTTGGTAGATCCTTTTGTCCTTTACTTTCTTCGTTCCATTTTTCAACTTCTTCTTTGCCAAGCTTTGCTTTACCTGCTGGGGAATTGAAGAACTTCCTTTGAGCTTCAGATTTGTATGGCATTACTCAGAAGCCTCCTTTGCCCCTTTCTCTTCCTGTTCCAATTCACTTGGATCAAGGTTATAAAGCATATACTTGAGTTCCCCAACATGTAGCTTTTCCTCATTAGCTATATCTTCTATCTTACTTATCATATCAGCATCAGTAAGATGTGGGATCAGGGATAAATAGCTATTGATAGCATCATTTTCTTCGTTTATTCTTTCACGTATTGCTATTGCTAAACGTTTGGTATCATACTTTTCATTAAAGGAAGTAACTTCTATAGCTTTATCTATAGCTTTCATGTTACACCTCAGTCAATGCTTTCTAACAAAGAAATTGTATTAGCAATGTTTTGTTTTGCCTTGTTAACAGTGCCCTCGTTAATCATGCCCAATAAAGAGTTAGCAATCTTAAGGTTTCCAATTGCCTTTCTGATATCCCTAATGTCCTGGGGGTCAAATTCAGTTTTGTCACATGTAGTTATTGCTTTATCAAGAGCACTTTCATCAGAAACCTTTTTGTAAAATTTAACAGAAGTAATTTTTGGGTTTTCGGATTTATGGTATTTCATGAAATCAGCCTTTGCCTCAGCCTCAGTAGAGCCCTTCCCACTTCCAACCATTACATCACTTTTCCCAGAAACAGTATAGTGAATTTCATATTCGTTTACAGCAGAATCGTTTGCTGCTCTATGTCTTGATGCTTCACGTCTTGCTTCTTCCTCGGTACTCTTCATTGCAATCAACTTGCCATTTTTATAGACCTTAAAATACTGTCCTTCTTTCTTCATTTCGTAGCCTGCATTCTTTTCAGGGTCATCTAATCCATCTTTCGTTTTGACAGAATCAGGAACCATCATACACATAATAGGATCATATTTCATTATCTTCCACTTCCTTTAATTATAATTTTCTAATTATGTCGTTTGCTTTTATCAAACCTTCATTAACTTTACGTAGTCTATTTTCATCTTTATCATTTGCAGCTTTGTTTCTAATTGATTGAAGCAAAGAAATCATTCCTGAGCACGAAGCAACTACTTCATCCCCAATAAAATTTTTAGCAGATTTGAAATCTGTATTCCTTATTGCTTTATCAATTGCATTCATAATTAGTACCCCTTAGTCTTAGCAGCAAGTGTCATTAGTTTGGATTGAGCTTTGCCAACCAAAGGCATCCATTTCTTTTCATCAGCACTAGATTGTAATGCCTGACTTAAAATGTCGAACACCTCTTTAATGTCATTATAGGTTACAGCAGATTGAGCATCTGTTGCTTTAATTGCCTTGTCCATAGTTTTCTTAAAATCCATTACTAATTCCTCCTTACAAATTAAGTTAAGATATAAACTAAAATGAAACACAAGAAATAAATACTTGAAGCAATAATTGGGTTTTCGTTTTCCCCATTTTCTGATACTGCCCAAACAATAGTATAAAACAGAAAAAGTGTAATACACACAACAATCAAAGCATACTTCATTTTTATCTACCTTTCTTTATAACCTTTGATTTGATTATATTATAACACATGGGATATTGTTTGTAAAGGATTAGTTTATCATTCTGTCTACTAAGTTTAATAAATTGTAGGCTTCCTTGAATGTATATCCTGAATTATAAATTCTGCCAATTCATTCCAGAAAAAAGCTTCTTCATAAAGTTGTCTATTTTTCTTCAAAATATAAGTTTCAGTATTAAGTTGTTCCCTTTCGAATTGTAATAGTTTTAGTTCCATATTTTTTTGTATAACATTTTAGTATCTCCTTTTACCAATATAGTTGGATGTAGGAAGTTCCTTTATTCCAAGCTTCCTTGTGGTTTCCAACAAATAGGTCAATGTGGTTTCCTTTTATTGCACTTCCTGTATCCTCAGCCTTGTAGTAGTTACCCTCTTCATCCCAGAGGATGGTTCCTAATGAAATAAGGTTTGGATCTACAGCAATTGAGTAGTAAGGTGTTAGCTTAGTTCCAAGTGCCCCGTATGCTTCAGATTCAGATCCATCCGAATATTTGCCACAGCATTTAGAACATCCACAGTAGTTAGTTACCAGGAAGTTATCTGTATGTTCATAAATATCAGTTACTTCCAACCCCATAGCACTTAGGGAGGCATAGCCTTCTGCTGGTACATCGTCACCGGGAATTCTTCCACTTCCAGGTTCTGTAGCTTCAGCAGTAAGTTGTTCAATTTCATGGGCAGCCTCCTTATAGCTTTCAACAGATAACCAACGGAAACCAATGTAGAGTAGCAGAATGAACAAAACCACTATGGCCATGTGGTAAGCATCCAGCCAGAAGCTGTATTCGTTTTCCTTTTCTCTTTTGCCTTTCATTTTAGTGCCTCCTTTTTAGTATATATACATTATAAGATATATATTTAGTTTTGTAAAGGATAAGTTTTCAACAAACTAAATACAGCTAATGGAAGTTATGGTCCATACTTTACCCATTGCTTTTTGATCCAGCAGCTTTGTAGCTTTTGTCATTGCTGCACCTTCATTGTTTGCAAGTACCTGGATTGTACCTTCCATGTCGCCCTCCTGGCCCTCAATGCAGTAAGTTATATACCAGTTAGGGCAGATGGCTTCTTCAATTGCCTTCCTCATCATTCTTTTTTTCTTTAGGTTTTTCAGTATTCCCATTTTCGTTACCTCCCAGTGCCTTGTTTGCAGCATTTTCTAGTTCTTCGTTTTCAGCCTTAGCATTTGCCTTTGCTTCTTCATCTTCTTTGTCTGCATCTTCTATCATTTGATCAGTAATGTTACTCCACTGGCCAGTCATAGGTGTTTGCTGTTTCAGTTCTCTCAGTACAGTACCCTTGCCAATTATACCTGCGTTATAAACATCAAGAACGGGTTGTGCCTGTTTCTGAGCCAGGTCAGCCTTCTCCATGTTAGAGGGCCGTCTAACAGGGCTAAACACCAATTCAAAGTCATCAGGGATTTCACCCAGGGTACTCATGATAATTATCTTCAGAAGCCGTTCTAACGGTTCCCTGACGTATGTTTCCTGTTTCTCCTGAATGGTATCATAGTAGTTCTGTAGGGTTTCTTCACCAGAATTAAATCCAGTCGGGGATCTTCCGAATAACTTATCAACAGGAATCTCAGCAGCACCAGAAATGTCCAACATAAAGGATTCATACACATCGTTAATTCCTGTAAAGGTGTATTGCTGGGTAGTGAAGTCATCATCCTGATCCATAGCAAATGTGCCTGTGTTGCACATCAGTCTATTCATGGACTGCATTGTTTGGTATACTCTATTAAGTCCTTCCTGGTCGCCAAGAGTAATAGCTTGGCCGAGGTTCTTCATTTTGAAAATACGGATGTTAGCAAGGAAGATAAGGAAGGAAATGTTTGCAGAAGTATCATCCCGTTTTCTAAGTTCCGTATACACATGTTCTAGTTCAGAAGCACCCCAATAGTCTTCAGCCATTTCCTCCCAGTAAGGAAGTTCCCGGCCTATCATTTTAATAATACGGGAGTGGTGGATCTTAACAGAAGTATTGGTGTTATTTGTACTAATGGTATAGTACTTAGGCTTTCCGAAATCAGGATCATCTATTTCATCAACTATTTCAAGGGAGGGGGAAATACCAGACCATCTATCAACAACGAAACAACCTTTATAGGAATCCGGCATAATGGTATCGAAGTCCAAAGGTTTAGAAAGGTCATCCTGTCCTTCGATCATTGGAACCAGAATACATCCCCCATACAGCCTTGCCCATTTAAGGCACTGTAGGAACTTAGCGTTTGTTTTGGTCCTAGTGTATACATTCATTATCTTGGTAACCTTGTCGGGATCCAACTCAGAATGTATTTCAAATCCGTTCTTTAACATCTCGTTAGCAGGCTTTTCAATTATTGCCTTTGCTATCCAATTGTTACGGAACAGAATGTTTAATGTATAGTAGTCCCAAGTAAACCTTTCCATTATATATCCGGCAGTCTGGGAAAGGTTATTAGCCCCAAGTCCTAAGTTAGCAGGAGGATTACTATATGCATCTAGTACCCTTTTAACAGAAGTAATTTCAGATTTGTTGTTTAGAATTCCAGGTGCTCCATCAAAGGAAGCTTTCTTTTTGTAGTATTTCCTTTTGCCCATTTATATCACTCCTTTATTAAAAGCTTCCATTCTGGTTAGCCCCATTCATTACATCCCAGTTGATGTTCCATACCTTGTGCCTTCTTTGGATTGTATCCCCTTTGTTGTATTTTACCATTGCTAGCCTCCAAGGCATCTCTTCGAATTCCTGTACCCAGATTTCCCAAGTACCATTCTCACTCTTCTTAGCCTTGTAGTTAAACCTCTTACCTATTACCTTTTCTGGATATGCCTTTAGTACCTTATTAACAAATTCATGTGTTAGAGCCATGTTGTTCACCTTAATTCGAAAGGACTTGTTGTTGTAGCAACCACGTATCTAAGTGCATCTAATGCATGGTCGTTTGCCTTAACAGGTTGTTCCTTTCCTTTCTCGCCTTTCTTTTCATCCCACACATATAGTCCAAGTTCATTTATTAAGTTAGGACAGTTATCCCGGTTTATAAGTATGTGTCCTGTGCTTAATAGTGAATGGACCATTGTAATTCCATCTTCAACATCATTGTTAGCCTTTATAGCTTTTATTCCGTTTCTTTCAGCTGCCACAATCAAGGATGAGGCAGATGGATCTATTATAAGTGTTTTATAATATTTATCACCTATAAATTGTTTTAGGTCTTGTATATATTCTTCATCAGTCTTTTGCTTCATAGCTTTACGACTGTTGTAGTAGTATTCGTTTTCAACATAGAAGTATGGAACCCTATCGCCATCCTTACGTATTTTATATACTTCAAGGAAAACCTGTGGATTGTAAACCCCGTAGTCAGTTCCATAGTAAGGGTAGCCACCTTGTGGATCATTTTCTAATATCTGATATGGCAGAATCTGTTCCTTTTCAATATTGGAATATGTGTTCCCCTCAGTAGTAAAGCAGTCATACACAATGCCATCAGCAAAGGCCCATTCCCCAAGGATGAAGCGTTTGTAGAATATGCCGGTGAAGTTGTTTCTGTACCTTTCTTTTATATCTTCACTAAGGGAAAGGTTATCATCTAAGGAAAAGTGTAACCTTAACCAACCAGCCTTCTTAGCGTTCTTAACATGTTCAACATAGAACCAATGGTTGGG